>Ga0256407_10002747_pt1 | contig 32835 bp, 16 predicted proteins | sample RumenRJG_04DNA_FD_193489 | JGI IMG/M metagenome (GOLD analysis project Ga0256407, IMG submission 193489) | Bovine rumen microbial communities from Lethbridge, Alberta, Canada - RJG_04 | ecosystem: Host-associated > Mammals > Digestive system > Stomach > Rumen | place: Canada: Alberta...
AAATTGACAACAAATGTTTAAAATAATATAATTTTTAGCAAATTTTTGTATTTTATATATATTTATATAAAAAATAAAAAAAGGAGAGTAAAAACGATGTTTGCTAAGTTAAGAAGTTTGTTGTTGGCTGTAGTTGCTGTAGCTATGGCAACAGTACCAAGTTTTGCCAGTGAAGCAAATCTTGTATTGCCGGACTTGTCTTCCGTTTCGTTTTTGGGCGGAATCAGCGGTTCAGCATTGTTAACTGTTGGTCTTTTGGTATGTGTATTCGGTTTGATTTTCGGTTTTGTTCAGTACAAATCAATCAAAAATTTACCGGTTCACAAAGCTATGTTGGAAGTTTCAGAATTAATATATGAAACTTGTAAAACATATCTTATAACACAAGGTAAATTCATTATTATATTGGAAGTTTTACTTGCAATAATAATAGCTGTTTATTTTGCAAACACAGGTTTTGCATTTTATAAAATAGCAATCATTATTCTTTGCAGTATTATAGGTATTTTGGGAAGTTATGCAGTTGCTTGGTTTGGTATGAGAATCAACACATTAGCAAACTCAAGAGCAGCTTTTTCAAGTTTAAAAGGAAAACCTTTCCCGACATTTCAAATTCCTTTAAAATCAGGTATGTCTATCGGTATGTTACTTATAAGTATAGAACTTTTTGTTATGCTTATAATCTTGGTATTTGTTCCAAGAGAACTTGCAGGTCCTTGCTTTATAGGTTTTGCAATCGGTGAATCTTTAGGTGCTTCGGTTCTTAGAATTGCCGGTGGTATTTTTACAAAAATTGCCGATATCGGTTCTGATTTGATGAAAATCGTTTGCAACATTAAAGAAGATGATGCAAGAAACCCGGGAGTTATTGCCGATTGTACCGGTGATAATGCAGGTGATTCTGTTGGTCCTACAGCAGACGGTTTCGAAACTTACGGTGTTACAGGTGTTGCTTTGGTAACATTTGTTATACTTGCAGTTAAAGATCCTGTAAACCAAGTTAAACTTCTTGTTTGGATATTTGTAATGAGACTTATAATGTTGCTCGCAAGTGCAATTTCTTATTGGATAAACGGAATCATTGCAAAATCAAAATACGGTAATGCGGATAAAATGAACTTTGAAGAACCTTTAACTTCATTGGTTTGGATTACTTCAATAGTTTCCATAGCATTAACATTTGTAGTTTCCAACCTCATAATAGGTGATTTGGCAAACGGACTTTGGTGGAAACTTTCAGTAATTATTACTTGCGGAACAATCGCAGGTGCAGTAATTCCTGAAGTTGTAAAAATATTTACATCAACATCAAGTTCTTTCGTTAAAAATGTTGTTAATTCATCTAAAAACGGCGGAGCTTCATTGAATATTTTAGCAGGTTTAACATCAGGTAACTTCAGCGGTTATTGGATGGGTATGGTTATTATATTCCTTATGGCAATAGCTTACGGAATAAGTTCTTTGGCAGGTTTTGATATTATGGGTCACCCTGCAGTATTTGCTTTCGGTCTTGTAGCTTTCGGTTTCTTGGGTATGGGACCTGTAACAATAGCTGTTGACTCTTACGGACCTGTTACGGATAATGCGCAGTCTGTTTATGAGCTTTCTTTAATTGAAGATATTCCTAACATTAAAGAAAATATTAAAAAAGATTTCGGTTTCGAACCGAACTTTGATAAATCTAAAATAACATTGGAAGAAAATGACGGTGCGGGAAACACATTTAAAGCAACGGCAAAACCTGTATTAATAGGTACTGCAGTTGTTGGTGCAACCACCATGATATTCTCCATCATATTTACATTGATGGCAGCAAACGGAGAAAGTGCGGTAGCTTCTTCATTATCATTGTTACATGCTCCTTTCTTGTTAGGTTTGATTGCCGGCGGTGCCGTAATTTATTGGTTTACCGGTGCATCCAACCATGCTGTTACAAGCGGTGCTTATAAAGCAGTAGGATATATTAAAGATAATATTAAGCTTGACGGTGTAACAAAAGCTTCTACGGAACAAAGTAAAGAAGTTGTTAAGATTTGTACACAATATGCTCAAAAAGGTATGTGGAACTTGTTCTTGGTAATTTTCTTCTCAACAATAGCTTTTGCATTTATCGAACCTTATTTCTTTATAGGTTACTTAATATCTATAGCATTGTTCGGCTTATTCCAGGCAATATTTATGGCAAATGCCGGCGGTGCATGGGATAATGCAAAGAAAATCGTTGAAGTTGATATGAGAGAGAAAGGTTCTGAACTTCACAAAGCAACAGTTGTAGGTGATACGGTTGGAGATCCTTTCAAAGATACTTCTTCGGTAGCTTTAAACCCTATTATTAAGTTTACAACATTGTTCGGTTTGTTGGCTTTGGAACTTGCATTAACTTTAACAAACCCTGTAGCACATATAATTTGTGCAGCAATATTCTTTATAATTTCAATCGTATTTGTAGTTAGATCATTTACAAGTATGTTGATAAAATAATAAAGATTTATTCATTAATAAAACACGGCAGATATAAAAAATATCTGCCGTGTTTTTTATTTATAAAAACAGAATAAAATGATATAATATTAAAGATAGGAATTAAGCATGAATATTTTTTTATTTTTAATAATATTATTTTTACTTTTATCATGGCTTTTGGATTTTATATCCGACAAATTGAATATAAAAAACATGACTGATGTCTTGCCTGAAGAATTTGCGGGATATTACGATGAAGAAAAATATAAAAAATCCCAAAACTATTTAAAAGATAAAACAAAATTTTCAACGATTTCTTCTACAATAATATTGGTTGTGGAAATAGTATTTATTGTTTTTGCAGGTTTTAATTATGTGGATGTTTTTGCAAGATCTTTTAATTTTAATCAAATAGGTTCGGGTTTAATATTTATTACGGTATTGTTGCTATTGTTGAATATCATTCAAATACCTTTTTCGGCATATAATACTTTTGTTATAGAAGAAAAATACGGCTTTAATAAAACTACCGTTAAAACATTTGTCTTGGATATAATAAAGAGTTTTGTTCTTACATTGGTAATAGGGTTACCAGTATTTGCTTTAATAATATGGTTTTTTATAAAGTTTTCGACTTATGCTTGGTTATATGTTGCAGTATCCGTAATGTTAATAGAACTTTTAATTACATTTATAGCCCCTGTTTTTATAATGCCTTTGTTTAACAAATATACTCCTTTGGAAGACGGTGATCTTAAAACAGAACTTGAAAAATATGCGAAAGAACAAAATTTTAAAATGAAAGGTCTTTACAAAATGGACGGTTCAAAAAGATCTACAAAATCAAATGCTTTTTTTACCGGTTTCGGAAAATTCAGAAGAATAGTTTTGTTTGACACTTTAATACAAAAACATACTGTTCCCGAATTGGTTTCCGTTCTTGCTCATGAAATGGGACATTATAAAAAAGGTCATATAAGAAAGTTTATGATAATGTCTTTTATAAATACTTTTTTAATGTTTTTTATTCTTTCCTTCTTTATAGGGAATCAGTATTTGTTTGAAGCTTTTTCAATGCAAAATATATCGGTATATGCCGCTCTTGTATTTTTCGGTTTTTTATACACACCGATATCAATGATTTTATCAATAGTTCAAAATATAATTTCAAGAAAATATGAATACGAAGCGGATAAATATTCCGTAACAACATACAAAAATCCGCAGGCAATGATAGAAGCATTAAAAAAATTATCCGTGGATAATTTAAGTAACTTAACACCGCATAAATTTAAGGTGTTTATTGAATATTCTCATCCGCCTGTTTTGGACAGAATAAAAGCAATAAAAAATATAAATATAGAGGGAAAATAAAATGGATAAGCTTCTAAAAGATTTATTTGAATCGTCAGGTATTTCCGGATATGAAAACGAAGTTGCACAAATTATCAAAAAAGAATTATCAAAAAGTTGCAGTGATGTAAAAATCGATAATTTCGGAAATGTTATCGGTAAAAAAGGTAACGGTACAAAAAAAATAATGATTGCCGCTCACATGGATGAAATAGGTTTGGTAGTAAAGTATATCAATAACGAAGGTTTTATATACTTTGTAAAAGTAGGCGGTATTGCCGATATGGTTTTACCGGGACAAAGAGTTGTTATTAAAGCAAAAAAAGGCGATGTTACAGGTGTTATAGGAACAAAACCTCCGCACCTAATGAGCCCTGAAGAAAGAAATAAAACGGTAACTCACGATAATATGTTTATAGATATAGGATGCTCTTCAAAAGAAGAAGCTCTTAAAAAAGTTGAACTCGGTGATCAAATAATTTTTGAACCTAATGCGGGTGTTTTAAACGGAGATGTTTATTACGGAAAAGCCGTGGATAACAGAGTTGCATGTTATGCCATGATAAAGATTATGGAAAAATTATCAAACGATATTAATGCACAAGTTTATGCAGTTGCAACTGCACAAGAAGAAGTAGGTTTAAAAGGTGCAAGAACATCTTCTTTTGCAATTGCTCCGGATTTTGCACTTGTTGTAGATACGACTGTTGCCGGTGATGTTCCCGGAATAGATGAAAAAACATCTGCATTTAAAATCGGTAAAGGTGTGGGAATAACATTGATAGAAGCAAGCGGAAGAGGTACAATTGTAAATTCTTCAGTAAGAGAAACAATTTTGTCCGTTGCAAAAGAAAAGAAAATAGATTATCAAGTCGCAATTACGGAAGGCGGAATGACTGATGCAGCTCTTATTTATATGAACAGAGAAGGTATTCTTACGGGAATATTAAGTATTCCTACAAGATATTTGCATGCATCAACATCCGTATTTAATAAAAAAGATTTGGATGCAACAATAGATTTGGCAGTTGAAGTTATAAAAAAGATGATATAATATTCGCAGGAAATTTATCGTAATTATTTTAACAGGAGCAATAAATGTTAAAGAACAGCATAAAAATTTTAATTTGTCTTTTGTCTTTTGTTTTTGTTTCAAATGTTTATGCAAAAGCCGATGAAACTTACGATGCATTAAAGATGATGATAGATGTTATGGAATTAATAAAAAATAATTATGTTGAAGAAACACAATCCAAAGATTTGGTTATAGGTGCAATAAACGGTGTTGTAAGAACATTGGACCCGTACTCTCAGTTTATGGATGAAAAAGCATATAAAGAAATGAAAACCGAAACACAAGGTTCTTTTGGCGGTGTAGGTATAAGAATAACAATGCAGGACGGTTCTCTTACCATAATTACACCTATGCCCGATACTCCCGCATATTCGGCAGGAATATTGCCAGAAGATAAAATTATTAAGATTGACGAAAAATCTACGGAAAATATGTCTATGGACGAAGCCGTAAAACTTATGAGAGGAAACCCCGGAACAAAAGTAAAATTAACAATTTACAGGCCTTCCACAAAAGAAGAATTGGAATTTGACCTCAAAAGAAAGAAAATAAAAATAGAAACCGTAAAAAAACAAATGTTGGAAGATAATATAGGATATATTCGTCTTTCCGAATTTAATGCTCAAAGTGCTGCCGATGTAAAGAAAATGTTGGGAGAACTTTCAAAAGAAGGTATGAAAGCATTTATATTTGATTTAAGAAATAATCCCGGCGGTCTTCTTGATGCCGCGGTGAATATATGTGAATTATTTATAAAAGAAGAAAGTATTGTTGTTTCAACAAAAGGCAGAGAAGGTTTCACGGAACAGAACTATTATACGAAAAGTAAACCTGTTTATCCGGATTTGCCTGTTGTGGTTTTAATAAACAGAGGTTCTGCTTCCGCATCGGAAATCGTTACCGGAACATTACAGGATTATAAAAGAGCTTTAATTATAGGCGGAAATTCGTTCGGAAAAGGAAGTGTTCAAACGATAATTCCTTTAGCAGACGGTAATGCTTTAAAATTAACGATAGCAAAATATTATTTGCCTTCCGGAAGAACTATTTTAAAGGCGGATAAAAAGAAAGGAACAAAAAGCGGTGTAACACCGGATATTTCAATAGAAGTTAAGCCGGAAATAGAGGGAAAGTTATATATGCAGTCCGAAGCCGAAAAATTACCGCCGAATTCAAAAGAACAGGAAAAAATAACGGATGAAGTTTTGGATACGGCAATAAAAGTTATAAAAGCAGGTAAAGTAAGTAAATATATATCTGATTCTGCACAATATTTAAAAGATTATCCTAAACAAGATAAAAAAGAAGAAGTAAAAAAAGAAAATAAAGAAGAAAAAGATAATAAGAAAAAAGCAGAGACAAAAGAGAAAGAGATAGACAATGGCAAAAAATAAAGAAGAATCGAAGTCTAAAAAAATATTAGTAAAAATATACTTGTTCGTTTTGTTTATAGTCGGCATAGTGGTAGGATTTTCTTATCAGGCGGCTATGGACAAAAAGGTTACAGATGTGGAACAAATGTTGGATAACAGTATTGTAACCGCATTAATTTCAAACGGGGTGGAACAAAGCAATGTTGTTTCTCAGTTTATTAGAGAAACCAGAGTAAGCGGTAGAATTTGTCATGAATATAACAAAAAAATAAGTTTACCGAAATCCAAGAAAGCACAAAATTTTGAACCTATATTTAAAACCGTTGCAAGAAATTTTAAACTTGAATTAACCAAGAAAACATACAAAGACGGCTCTTGTAAATATACTTTTAAAGACGATAAAAAAACATATTCGATAATAGAGTTTACAAAATGAAAATATTAGCAATAGAAACATCATGCGATGAAACATCGGCTTCGGTTTTGGAAAACGGTAAAAAAGTTTTATCCAATGTAATTTCTTCACAAATACCGATACATGCAAAGTATAACGGTGTGGTACCCGAACTTGCAAGCAGAGCACATATAAAAAATGTAAACATTGTTTTGGAAGAAGCATTAAACAATGCGGGAATATCGTTTGAAAATTTTGATAAAGAAATAGATTATATTACTTGTACTTACGGTCCGGGACTTGCAGGTTCTTTACTTGTAGGTTTAATGTGTGCAAAAACATTGTCATATATATATAATAAACCGCTTATTCCAATAAATCATATTGAAGGTCATATTTTTTCTGCAACCATAGAAAATGATAATTTAAAACCTCCGTTTTTAAGTTTGGTAATTTCCGGCGGACATACCGAACTGGTTATCGTTAAAGATTACGGAAAATATCAATTTTTGGGCGGAACAAGAGATGATGCATGCGGTGAAGCTTTTGATAAAGTTGCCAAAATTTTAGGACTTCCTTATCCGGGAGGACCTGTAATAGATAAACTGGCACAACAGGGAAATTGTGATGCCGTTAATTTTACAAGACCTCTTTTAAAAGGTACTTGGGATTTTTCTTTTTCCGGAATAAAAACAGCGGTGCTTAATTATTCAAAGAAAGTTGATATAAAAAATCAAAAAACAATTAACGATATTTGTGCAAGTTTTCGTATGGCAGTTGCACAAACTTTAATATACAAATCTTTTGAAGCCGCAAAAAAATATTCGTTAAATTCAATAGTGTTAGGCGGCGGAGTTTCTTGTAACAGTTTAATTAGAGAATTGTTTAAAAAAGAAGGTAAAAAAAATAAAATAAAAATATTTATTCCTTCACCTATATTTTGTACTGATAATGCGGCAATGATAGCAAAAGTCGCTTATTATAAAGTTTTGGCAAAAAAAATAAAAAATTCAAACGGTAATATAGCTATAAAACCTTCTTTGGAACTTGGTAATTGGTAAAAATATGATAAAACTTCCCGAACTTAAAATTGGAGATATAAAATTAAAAAATTGTTTAATGCTTGCACCTATGGCCGGTATTACCGATTTACCTTTAAGAGAACTTGCCGTAGAAGGCGGAGCAGGTCTTGTTTTTACGGAAATGGTATCTGCAACGGCTCTCGTTCATAAAGATAAAAAAACATTTAAACTTTTAACGATATCGGATAAAGAAAGAGATTTTGTATCTGCACAAATTTTCGGTATGCAGGCAGATATAATGGCTGATGCCGCAAAACAGATACAGGATTTAGGATTTAAGTTTATAGATATAAATTTAGGTTGTCCCGCAAAAAAAATTGCAAAAGTAGGTGCAGGTGCAAAACTTCTTGCAAATCCCGCCCAAATAGAAAAGGTTTTGTCGGCGGTAGTAAAAGCCGTATCTGTTCCCGTAACGGCAAAAACAAGAATAGGTTTGATTGACGGACAGATAGTTGCTCCGGAAATTATAGAAATAGCACAAAATTGCGGAATAAAAATGTTATCTCTTCATGCAAGATATGCTCAGTTTGCACACAGCGGAGAACCAAACTTGGAAGCATTTGAACAATCTTTGGAAAATGCAAAAATTCCTATAATTGCAAACGGCGGAATAACCGATATTAAAACCGCGGAAAAATTCTTAAAAATTAATAAATGTGCAGGACTTATGATAGGAAGAGGTGCTATAGGAGATTATGATATTTTTAAAAGAATAGAATTGTTTTTCAATAAAGACGAAATGTTACCGTTACCTTCAATAAAAAGCAGAATCGCTTGGTTTAAAAAACATATAATTTCTTCGGCAAATTATTATGGTGAAAATAAAGGTTTAACCGTCTTAAGAAAAATTGCACCTTACTACATTAAAGGTCTTCCTAATGCTTGTGCATTAAGAAATTCAATAAATAAAATCACAACTCTAAAAGAATTTGATAACTTTTTTAAAAGTATTGAAAAATAGTATTTTTCTAATTATACATTGACAAATGGTGGAGGTGGCGGGAATTGAACCCGCGTCCGAAAATGTTTCAGTATGAGCAACTACAAGCTTAGTTCGGAAAAATTTATCTCGTTTATAAAACTATTACCGAACGGAATTGTTTTATAAACCAGCTCCGTTAGAGTTTCATATTAACTTCACGGAACCACGAAATTAATACTAACCTGCTCTTGTCGGTTTATCCTGATAGCAGGTGTCAAAGGTAAACCGTAGCTGACTTAAGCAGCTATTGGCATTGCTCCGAAACCCATTAAAGGTTTGAGCATGCTGTTAGGAACGATTTGTTTGTCGTTTCTTTTTCGGTCGATTTTTACCGAGCCATCGACCAACTCGTGCTTGCTCTCAATACATCTTTCATCCCCGTCGAACCCAACTCACCCCCAAAAACGGCAAGTGTTATTGTTTTCTCTTGTTTTTAAAGAACTGTTTAATTATTTTAGCACAATCTTGTTCCAAAAGTCCACCGAATATATTGATATTATGGTTTAGTTTGTTTGAATTTGCAATATTAAAAACACTTCCGCAGGCACCTGTTTTGGTATCTTTTGCACCGAAATAAATGGTCTTTATTCTCGCATGCACTAAAGCTCCGGCACACATTGAACAAGGTTCTATAGTTACATATACGGAACAATCGTTTAGTCTGTAATTGTTTAGCTTTTTACATGCTTTTCTGATTGCAATAATTTCCGCATGTGCTGTAGCATCTTTTAAAGTAATACTTTTGTTATAACCTTTTGAAATAATTTTATTATCTTTTACTATAACCGCACCTACAGGTACTTCATCTTTTTTGTATGCTTTTTTTGCACATTCCAATGCCTGTTGCATAAAATAAATATCTTTAGTAGTCCACTTATTGATTAAGTTTTTATATTTATCTTTTGTATTGTTCATTGCCGTTTAGTTCATTATTCCATGCTTGATGCAGAATTAGTAAATATTGTCTGCAAGATACATAAATTATTAATTGCTAATTTCTAATTACTGATTGTTGTTTTCCACATGTCCTTGCAACAAATCTTTTAAATTTTGTGGTATTCTCGTAGGTTTAAAAGCATAATTTACCAACGGATGCTTTGTTGAACCTGTGACCAAAACTTTATCGTCACATTTTATTTTATAACTGAAAGTAACGGTTACATTTTTAAGTTCCGATATTGTTGTTTCAACCGTTATTAAATCGTCATAATGTGCAGGTGCATGATAGTTACATTGTGCATTAATAACAGGGAAATATAATCCCTGCTTTTCCATTTCGTCGTAAGTAAAACCTATTTGTCTCATAAGTTCGGTTCTGCCCATCTCAAAAAACACAAAATAATTTGCATAATACACTACACCCATCTTATCGGTATCTCTATAAGAAACTCTGATATTTAATTTATTCATCTTGTTTGCTCCTAATATATAAATTAATAATTAATATAACATTAAAATATTTTTTAGTAAAGATAAATTAAAAATTATTTAAAATAGAAATTGTATAATTTTTGTATGACATGTACCTTGTAAAGAACTGCAAATGGTAAAATTATCTTCACAAAATAATAAAGATATATTCATAAATAATGAAAAAACAAAAATTAATATAAATAAATAATTAAAAAAGTTTTTTAATGTTCTATCTTTAACTTTACTTATATAAAACAGAAATATTATTAAAGAAAGTATAATCATTATATGCAGATATTCAAAAAGGTATCTTATTACCATTCCGAAAATATCGGATATAATAAAACTGATTATCATTGTTAATATTATTGTTAATAAAAAAACAAAGATATTAATGTCTTTTTTATAGAAAGTTTTTAAAAACTTAGGAATAAAGAATAATATAAATATAATTGGACATGTCCATATGGTTCCCGTTATAAATTCACAACCCAATCTGTGACCTGATGTTTTTGTTAAAGAAAAAAGAGTTGTTCCGTTTATGCTTGGGGGAATAAACAAATTGTTTTTTAAACCGATAAAGAAATCTGTTATTGTCATTTTATAATCAAATAGATTTAAATGATTTATTTGATAATGCCAACCGAATTCAAAAATAGAATCAAATCTAATATAATTATAAAGAGCAATTAAGGAACCGTAAATTAAACAAGGAACAAAAAAAATAAAAGCGGAATAAATGATATCTTTTATTTTTTTTGTTTCATTATATTTCAGCCAAATTATAACAAAGAAAAATAAAACAACAAATAAAACATAATGCGGTCTTGCGCCTACGGATAGACATAAAGTTAAAGATATGCAAAAATTTAAAATTTTTTGTGTCTTCAAAGCTTTAGTGTTAATGTAATAATAAAATAAACAAAATGTAATCAATAATAAAAATACAGCAGTTGTAATAGCAACTTCATAAATAGTGGAACGAATTACAAGAAAAGGTAATAAATTACAACAACCTGTAAGAAATATACAAAGAATAACTATATTTGAAGGTATTTTATTAATGTCTGTTATTTGTTCTGATACTTTTTTTATTAAGAAAAGAGAAAGTAAAAAAATAAAACAGGATAGTATAAAAACTAAAAATTTATCTGTTAAATATAAATGTGTAATTAAATTAAAAGGTAAATAAAAGAATATAACAGGTGTTATTCCAAAATATAAATATACTTTATTTTTGTAAACACTTGTATCTATTAAATAAAGCTTTTGTGTGGAGTTGTTTGTTTCTATATAGAATGATTTGATATCGTTGATATTGTCTGATATATATAATTTATGTTTTTTTATGGAATCAACAAGTAAATTATAATAATTGGAACAAAACAAATTATATTGTATGTTTTTTGAAGGGAAAAAACTTTCTTTGTTGAAAAAATTTACAGATAAAAAAAAGTAAAACCCGAAAACAAGTAATATTGAAAAACAAATAAATACTTTTTTATATTTATAAAATAATGTTGAAATTAAAGAAAATAAAACCAAAAGAATAATAATTAACAGTAATGTCATTTTTTTATAATTTTATTTTTGTTATATATAATGGAAAATAAGAAAGTATAAAGATAATACATTAAATTATTGATATTCATAATCCAATAATATTGTTGTATCCGTTTATAGAATTAGTTTGCCATTCAACAGTTCTCTTATATGACAAATTGCCTAATATTATAAGTGTTATTATAAATAAAACAATTATTGTTCTTTTTATATAAAGTGCAAACTTTTTTTTATTATAAAAATATATTATTAATTTTGCAAAAATAAAAAATAAACCTAAATATGGAATGTAGGTATATCTGTCTGCAACGGCAAAAGCTTCTACAGGTAATATACCGATTACAGGAAAGATTGTTATTATAAAAAACATAAAACCATAGAAAATAATTTTTGTCTTTTTTAACGATAAACAAACTATATAGATTAAAAGATATAAAATTAACGGTGAATATAGAATGTAAACAGGAGGCATAGTTTTCATATCATAAAAATACGGATAGGCACACTTTAAATTTATCGGCAAGATTAGTTTATCTAAATAAAATAAAATATTAAAATGACTATTGATAAAATTTATAGAAAAGTTGAATAAATTAAATACGGATTCAATGTTATTATGTTGTGTAAAATTATATTTTGTAAAATAGTGTATATTTATTGTTACAAAAACAAATATAAGAGCAATGGTAATATAAACAAAATATATTTTTAATTTTTGTTTATTAAAGTTGTTTGTATATGTATCAATTAACATTAAAACAAAAGGTAATGTAATAGCCATGGCTTTAGAAAAACAAGAGCATAAAAATGCAATTGTCGATAAAAACATATAAGTTTTTCTTTTAACGGAATTATAAGTTTTTATATAAAACCAAACAGATAATAAATAGAAAAAAGCATACAACAAATCTTTTCTTGCACTAATCCAACAAACAACTTCTGTTCGTGTCGGGTGTATTGCAAACAGAGCTGTTATTATGAAAGACAACCAAAAAGAGCCGGAAAGTTTTAAAAAAATAATAAACACTAAAATTATATTTAATAAATGTATTAAAATATTATCAAGATAAAAAAATGCGGATGCAAAACCGAATAAAGTTTTTTCAAGGCTATATGACAATGTTACTAACGGATGATATAATCCTTCGTTATAGCTTTTAAATATTCTAATAGCTGAATTTATCGAAATATCCGGTAATGCTTTGTGGTCAATTTTTAACATTCTTTGATCATCTATCGGTGAAAAACCGGCATTAAACATTGGTGAAAATATAAAAATTGTTATAGTAATTAAAAAAAATAAAAGGAAGATTTGGTAGGTCTTTAATATGCTCATATTATTTATAAAATTGAATAATATATTTATTATATCAAAATACAAAAGAAAATATAAAAGATAATATAAGTAAAAACAAAGCTATAATTCTTAAAAACATTAAAATAAAATTTTAATAATGCTTGTATAACAAGTGTTTTTTAAAGAATCGTGTGCCAAAAAATTTTCTTTGCAAAATAATAAAGATATATTAATAAATACAGAGTAAACAAAAATTAATATGAATAATAAATTAAGAAAGTTTTTTGTTAACTTCTCTGTTATGTTATTAATATAAACTAAAAATATGATTATGGATAATATTAGCATTAAAGGCAAGTATTCAAATATATATCGAATAATCATACCATAAAAATTAAGAACAACAATATTAATAATCGTTGTTAATAATATTGTTAATATAAAAATAAAATTATATATGTTTTCTTTGTAAATTTTTTTTAAAAATATCGGAATATAAAGTAATATCAATATGATAGGACAAGTCCAAAAAACTCCGGAAATATATTCGTTTCCGATTCTGTGTCCCGAAGTTCGTGTTAACGAAAAAACTGTAGTTTCATTCATGTTCGGTAAAAGAAAAAAATTATTTTTTAATCCGACAATAAAATCATTAAAAGAAGGTTTAAATGTATCTTGAAGATGTTCGTTTATTTGGTAATGCCAACCGAATTCGAATATTGAATCAAATCTTATGTAATTGTACAGGGCAATAATTGTTCCGTATATTAAGCAGGGTATTAAAAAAATAACGGCAGAGTAAACGATATTTTTTATTTGTTTTGTTTGAATATATTTTGTCAAAACAACAGCAACAAAAAATATAGGAATAAATAAAACATAATGAGGTCTTGCTCCGACAGATAAACATAAAGTTAAAGACAAACAAAAATTTAAAACTTTTTGTTTTGTTGAATTTTTTGTATTAATGTAGTAATAAAACAAATAAAAAGAAGTTAATAATAAAAAAACTGCTGTTGTAACGGTAACTTCGTAAATAGCGGAACGAATTAAAAGAAAGGGTAATAAATTACAAAAACCTACAATAAATATACAAAGAATAATGATATTCATGGGAATATTGTTAGTTTTTATTATGCTTTCATAAGTTCTTTTTATTAAAAATAAAGAAAGTAAGAAAATAAAGCAGGATAGTATAAAAACTAAAAGTTTATCTGTTAAATATAAATGTGTAATTAAATTAAAAGGTAAATAAAATAATATAACAGGTGTTATTCCGAAATATAAATAGACTTTGTTTTTATAAACACTTGTGTCCAATAAAGAAAGTTCTTCTCCTTTTGCAAAAAAAGATTTTGTGATATTTATATTGTCGGATATGTAGGGTTTGTTTTCTTTTAGTGAATCTACGAGTAGATTGTAGTAATTGTAACACATATTGTAATAATTGATTTTTTTAGAAGGATAAAAGTTCTCTTTATAAAAAAAGTTTATGGATAAAAACAAATAGAAAAATATTATAATAACAACGGAAAAACAAATAAATATTTGTTTTTGCTTTTTTAGAATGTTTGCTGATAAAGAAAAAATAATTAAAAAAAATAGTAAAAATAATAATTTCATTTTTTTATAATGCTGAAATCATAGTATTTCATGGTTTTTGGGGCTGCATAGTTGTTTGTTTGCCAATCAATAACCCTGTTATAAGATAAAAAACTTATAATTATAAAGATTAGGGAAAGCAATAAAATTATTGATATCTTCAAATACTTGGTGTTTTTTTTGTAAAGGTATATTATAATTTTTGCAATAATGAAAAATAAACCTAAGTATGGAATATATGTATATCTGTCTGCAACAGCAAAGTCTCCTATGGGAAAAATATTGCTTGAAGGTAATATTGTTATAATAAAAAATAAAAAACCGTAAAAAAACACTTTTGTTTTCCTTAAAGATAAATAACTGAGATAAATTAAAATGTATAAGATGGCAGGAGAATATAATATGTAGAAAGGGGGCATTGAACCAAACTCGTCGTAAAAAAACGGATACATACAATAAAGCTTTATGGGTAATAATAGTTTATCCAAATAAAACAGAATATTAAAATGAGCATTTATAAAACTTATAGTTTGTCTAAAAATATCAAAATGAATGTTTGAATATTCTATTTCATAATGTGAATCTAATGCAATTAAAATAAATATAAACGATAAGAAAATATATATTGAATATAATTTGATTTGCTGTTTAGTAAAATTGTTTTTATACAAATCAATTAAAATTAAAACAAACGGTAATGTAATGGCCATTGGTTTAGAGAAACAAGAAAACAGAAAAGAAATTGCCGATAAAAATATATAGGTTTTTCTTTTGGCGGAGCTATAAGTTTTTATATAAAACCAAACGGATAACAAATAGAAAAAAGCATATAATAAATCTTTCCTTGCACTAATCCAACAAACAACTTCTGCTCTTGTAGGATGTATGGCAAAAAGAGTTGTTACTATAAAAGAAAGCCAAAAAGAGTTTGATAGTTTGAAAAATATAAAAAAAACCAATAATACATTAAATAAATGTAAAATTATATTATCAAAATGAAATATTGCAGGAGTAAAACCAAAAAAAACAATTTCTATATTATAAGATAATGTAACTAAAGGATGGTATAATCCTACATGATAATTTTTAAATGTTTCCAAAATATAATTAAAAGATAAATTTTTTATTTGCTTATATTTAGACGGTAACATAACAAAATCATCTGTTCTTGCATAAGAAGCGCTAATCATCGGTAAAAATAAAATTATTGTTAACGATAACAATAAAAACAAAATAAATATTTGGTAAGTTTTTAAATTAATCATTTTGTTTGTGAAAAAAAAGTTGATTTATTAAAGCATATGTATTATACTAAAATAAAAATAGGAAAATAGAGCTTTTTTATAGATTTTGATGTTTTACAAAAATTTCACAAATTGTTCTAAATTTTTTTTAAATAAAAAACTATAATAAAAGCAGGAAAATAGGAGTTAAATTTATTTAGGAGGTGTGGCCATGAACAAAAAAATTTTGTCTTTTGTCTTGGCAATGGTTTTAAGTGTAGGTCTTGGTAGTAGTGTTTTTGCTTATGAGTATACCGGAGGCGTAAACGGTACAAACAGCAGAGCTAGTATTTCTTTGGATGACTTGGAAAATCAAAGAGAAACAGGTCAAATCAACAGAACTGGAACTGATGTTGCCGGTGCAACAGAAGCAACAAACAGAGTTTGTGCAGTATTTAACTATGCAGCAGGTGTTGTTCTTAGTGTAATGGATTCGGATAGAAACTTGACTCTTTACAGCGGAGGAAATCCTTTCATTTCTTTAGGTTACAATGAAGATGGTTCTTTTACCGTAACAGGTGTAAACATACAGGGAACAGATATTGAAGCAGTTGAAGCAGCAGGCGGTTTAAAAAATTTCCTTTTGGCCTTAGGTGTTCCTGAATCAGCATTGAAATGCTCGGAAACAAAAGATGGTGTTGTTACTGAAGGTCAAAAAGATGTTGCTTGGCTTGCTCAAGCAGAAGAACAATTGAAGAAAGGTATCAACCATTCTATTTCAATTAACTTTACTTCACAGTATGGTGCAAGTGTAACATATTGTGAAAATGGCAAATCATTGGAAACTATAGGTTATGATGGAACTCAGATTGCAAAATATAATTACAATGCTGCAGGAACATTGGAAACTATAGAACAACTTACATATGAAGTTGACAGTACTGATGTTAGCGGTAAAAATGAAAATACAAGAATTACAGGTGCTACTGCTAAGCCAACTGTTAATACCGTTCATCTTAATGAGTTCGGTAAACAGGATTATGTAACGAATTCAAAAGGAACGGTTGTTACTCAGTATTCTTATTCTTCTAACGGAAGTATAGCAAGTGTTTATGATGCAACAAAGAACGAAACAACTTTTTATGCCGGCGGAAAAGCTGCATATGTTATAAATGATAACGGTTTTAAAACAGCAGAATATTTTTATCATGAAAACGGTTCTTTAGACGGTATTAAATCTTACAATTATGATCAGGATAAAGGAATTGTAACAGGAACAACGATTACGGCTTACAGATGGGGTAGTGCAGTTGGTACTGCAGATTTAAGTTCCGGAACAGGTGTTCAAACTTTTGATCAATTGAGAGCAGCTGTAGATTCTATTAAGGCAAATCCAAGTGCGGCTTTGGAAAGTCTTAAAGCCGGTGCAGCAGGAAAAACAGATGCTTCTAATTCAAGTATTTTCGGTAATATAACATCTATAGCTTTATATACTTCAGATTTGAAAAATTCTGCTCTTATGAATTTCTTAGGTATTAAATCTGAAGATGTAGCTGCTATGAGAAGAATGAGCAATGGTTATTCTTCAGTTGGTAATGCTTCCATAACTATTGATACGATTGATTTTGGTACAAAAACCAATGATAATGGAGTATCAACAAAAGGTGGTAAATTTGCTTCTTATTCTACAAGCAAAACAATTAGTAACGGTGTAGTTGGTGAACAAATGTCAGTTAAACTTACAATTATGGACCACGGCGGGCAGAGCTATCAAGTTAATTGTGGCTCACAAACTTTAAGAGCAGCTGTAGATGCAGTAGTAGAAAAAACAACATTTGTAGATCCTGCAGTAGTTGGTACAGTTACAGATATTGTAACAATAGATGGAAAGAAATATGCAGTTTTGGAAAATGCACAAGTTGATATTTTAGACGGCAAAGGATTCCAGGATGCAAAAGATGGCGAAGGTAAAGATGAAAAAATATATGTATGCTTAGATGGTTTGGATGAAGAACCTCAAATAGGTGATACATTCTCAGCAGCAGGTTATATAGATACGGATGCAGATGGAAATTTTGCAATAAATAATGTATATGCAAGTAATATAAGTGATAAGAATGTAAAAGCTGCTGCAGAAGACTTTGCAAAAACATTGGCAACTAATGATACTTATCAAGCAAACTTAAAGAGTAACATGGAATTCTTCCAACAGATTGGATTTAACGGTGATTGGCAGACAGGTTGGAATCTTTTGACGAAAAAAGAAGAAATACAGCAGGCTTATGCAAGCGGAGCAGTTCCGGCACAGTTCTAATTTGATTAGTTATACAAAAAAGGTGGGTTATTAAACCCACCTTTTTTTTATTGAAAAAAAAGGATTTTAATGCTATAATTAATGAAAGATTTATTAAACACTAACAATGAGGAGAAAAGTATGGGAAAAGAAGATAATAAAAGCAAAAAATGGCTTATTTTGGGAAGTATCGTTTTTATAATAGCATTACTTATAGCAGTAGGTCCGTTATTGGTGACAAAATATATGAGAACTAAATGGCAAACAGGTCCCAGATATAGGACATCGGCTTTATTGATGAGTGTTCAAGGAACATTGTTGTTGTCCGAAGATAAAACCCCCTATATTTTAGGAAATAATGAATTGTATTATTTGTTGAAAAATTTAAAAGAAGAAGATCTTAATAATTATTTAAACAAAACATGTTTTGTTTTAGGTAAAATGTCTTCTCCTAAAGATAAAAAAATAGACGGACATGATGTTAGAATGGTTATTTCTGTAGATAAAATAAGTGAAACTGATTTTTCCGGTGATAAAAAAGAAGTTTCAGGCGAAGATAAAGATGATAATGTTTCGGAAAAAATAAAAGAAAAAACATCAAAGAAAATTATGTTAAGGTTAGAAACTAACAGAGTATTGAATAAACCTATTTTATTTGATGTTGTTAAGGGTAAACTATCTTTGCAAACAAGAAAGAAAAAAGACGGAACGGAAGTTTCAGCTTTGGTTTTAACGGATGAATTCGGCGACAATTATTTATTGGTATCAAACGGTAAATTAATAGATAAATTAATATCCGATAAAGATGTTATTTGTTTGGGAAGAGAAATTATGCCTTTGAATGATATGTATTTGGTAATTGATGAAATGAATTTTGAAATATACGAGGTATATGATTTGGATTATAATAAAATAAAATAATTTTTTACAAAAATTTCACATCTTTTTTTATTGAATTTTATATATAGCTTGTATAATATAATTGAGAAAAAGTCAGGAGGTGCTTATGAAAAAAATAAATGTTTTGATAATAAGTTTTCTGTTTCTCTTAACTAATAATATACAAGCTTCTTTATTTCAGGCTCCAAATCCTTATTCTTTTGGACCGCAGGGAAGATCTGTTGCGGATTTAAGAGATTTTGCAAAACCTAAACACATGGCAAATATTTTAGCCGGAAGACCCGTTGTTGCGACAAAAGCCGACGGTACAAGAGTTTACTATACTTCCGACGGAAAAATGTCTTTGTCTATAAAAGAAAACGGAGAAATGACATTTTCTTTGAAAGGTCATTCCAGAAGTACGGATAAGTTTGGAAATTTAAAATCCGAATCGAAAACTTTGAAAGGTAATATACAGGAAGTAAGGAATGAGTTCGGAGAAATACAATCTTATAATCAATTAGACGGTAACGGAAGAACTATTGCGACTTATGATGAAGATATGAATAAAACCGCAACTTACAATTATGGTAAATTCGGTAAATCTTTGGAATATTCCGTTAACGAAATGACTAAACAAAAAACCGTATATGACAGCAATGAAAGGGCTATGGTTGTATATGATGCCGACGGATATATATTGAGTACATATCAATATGAAGATGTTTCTTATGAATGTTCCGAGGACAGAAAAACTTTAATAACAATAGAAAATGAAGATAAAGGTGACAGAAAGTTAGTAACAACAAAATCTTATTTGAATAAAATAGAAGATGACGGTGTTCAATCCGGTGAAGTTGTTTATTCTATGGTAAATTCAACGACATATTATGATAAAGACGGATTAATTACTCATATTGACGATCCGAACGGTATTACAACCAATGTTTATTATTATAAACAAGACGGAGACGGAAATAAAGTTTTGGATTATGTTTTGGATACAAAAACAAAAAGTAAAATATATTATGAAAATAATAAACAAATTTATGTAAAAAACGATCAGGGAAATATAACGACAAAGTATTATTGGCAGGGAAGTAAATTCCTTTTTTCTGCAGAAGTTAATGATGACGGTGCATGGATATCTACAACGAATAAAGATAAAATGACAACTTATTCCAATATTGTTTATAATAAAGACGGTACTATTGATACGGTATCTGATGAAAAAGGTAATATTATAGAGAGATATTTTTATAAAGAAGATGCCGATGGTAACAGTATATTGGATTATGTCGAAAATGTTTTGGATGGAGCAAAAACATATTACGATGAAAACGGTTGCAGTACTCAAACTATAGATTCTAAGGGTAAAGTATTAACCGATTACAGTTGGAATAAAGGAAATTTGGTATATTCTTTTGATAGAGAAACCGGTATAACGAAATGGTATATCCCGGGTGAAGAAAATAAACCTGTTGTTATTTATGAATCTTTAAATGACAGAGTAATGTCTAAAAATATTTATAGTGATGGTCAGTTAATCGGTAAATGGGAGCTTATACAAGGTTCTATGGATGAAGGTAATGATAAAATAAATGAACATAATGAATTGAATGATAGAACGTATAAATTGACAATCTTTGTAAATGAAAGACAAGAATTTACATTGCAATTTAAAGAAGAACCTACACTCGATCAGATTAGATATATTATGAACAAATATAAAGAAACGGGAGATGTTAAATTTTTAGACGAATAGTCTTATAAAAAAACATTGAAAATATATAGTATATATACTATAATTAATTTAACGATTAGTTATACAAATACAAAAAGGATATCATGAAAAAATTGGCTTTATTTACTAAAACTAATATTTTCTTAAACAAGTTTATCGCTTGTTTAGTATTTTTTTGTATTATAATGACTTCTACAAATATAGTTAACAATTTTTCCGAACCTATATTGATAGAAGATTCTATTCAAATAAGTGCGGAAACAATATTGGTGCAGTTTTTTTATATTTCTACAATGCCTGCAAACTTTATTTCAAGATTGTTCTTAAACAGGCAGGCAGATCCTATTTCAAATACAAAGAAATCGGATGAAAAAAACAAAAATAAATCAGAATCTAACAGTGCAAAAGCATCTGTCGGTTTCTCGATATTGCCTACACAAACGGATTTATCAAAAACTTTGGAACTTAAAAATCTAAAACTAGGTAATGGTATATTGGCATTCTTAAAATCTTTGGAACATTATTTTAATTTTAGCGGTTTTATAAGTTCGTTTTTTTACTGTTGTAAATTTAACTTGAAAATAATAACTATGCTATTGTTGGCGATATTAATTACAAGAAGAAATATCGGCGAGGATAGCATTTTTACTATCAATATAGAAAATAACAGATTAGCTCGACTTTATTTTTAAAGTCGGGCTGTTTTTGTGTTTAACAGACACAAAAACAAGGAGAAAATATGAACATATTCAAAAACTTGTTTAAAGGACTGATAAGTAAAGAAAAAATTAAAAAGTGGTATTACAATTCATGCGACTATATTGCATCTTTAACATTTGTTAAAGTTACGGCAATAGTTGTCGTAAATTGTTTATTGTTATCGTTTGTTTACGGACAGGGTATAGCAGCTGTTATAGATAATAACAGAGCAACCTCTCAATTTAAACAAATTTTTGATGATTTTACACTTCCTTACAGTTATGGAAAGATAACATCGGCAAATTTTGCAGGCAGTGATAAAGTTGTAATTAACATACAAGATTTGCATAGTCATCCGGAAGTGCAAAGAAATATAAATAATATAATCTCCTTGTTTGATGAAAAATATGGTGTAAAGAATGTTTACCTTGAAGGTGCTTACGGACAAGTTAGTACAAAGTGGCTTACCGTAGCAAAAGATGAAACTGTAAGAAATTCCGTAATGAATAAGTTGTTGGATGCGGGAAGATTAACCGGAGCGGAATATTATTCGGCATCTAAAGGTAAAACGGAAATAATTAAAGGTTTGGAAGACAGAGATGCATATTTTGATAACTTAAAGAGATTCGGCAGTTTAATAGACAATCAAGAAGTTATAAATATACATATTGATGAAATAAATAAAACCGTAAAAGATTTGCAGGCAAAATATTATAACAGACAACAACAAAAAATTGAAGAATTGTCTGCACAATATAATGCAGGAACATTGGAAGCTAAAAAGTATTTTACATTAATGAAAAAACATGCCGATAAATTGGGTGTTGATATTTCTTCATATCAAAACTTGGCATTGTATATTGCATTGTTGGAAAAACAAAAAGAAATAGATTATCAAAAAACAACTCAAGAATTACAGATGTTTGTTTTGAAATTAAAAGAAGTTTTACCTTACAATGCATATAAAATGTTACTTGAGCAAACAAAGAATTTTGCTCAAATGGACAAATTATACGGATATATAATAAAACTTTCAAGACAATATAATTTGGATTTGTCTTCAAATTTCCCTGAACTTGAAAAATTCTTCTCATATATAGAAATAAGTCAAAAAATCAATCCGTTGGAATTGATTAAAGAAGAACAGGTTTTTAAAGATGAAATCAACGACAGATTTTCTGTTAATAAAGCCGAAGAAGAAGTTGTTTTCTTAAGTTCTTTTGTAAGATATTACAGAGATTATTTAACCGGAAAAATAACATCCGATGATTGCAAATATTATCAGGATAACATAGAAAACTTCAAATTCGTTTGGGTTAAATATGTAGATAATAAGGAAGTTGTTGCATTGGAAGATTTTGAAAAAATGTCGGACACTTTCTATAAAATAAACTTTGCAAGAAACAATTATTTTATGGAAAATATGAAAGATGTTTTAAATTCCAATAAATTGGCATCCGAAATAAAAGGAAATAATGAGTTGGAAATGGTTATGAACTCTTTTGCGGATGCAAAAGATGTTTATATAACGGTAACCGGTGGATTCCATACACAAGGTGTTTCGGAACTTTTAACAAAAGCAGGAATAACAAATATTGTTATTACTCCTAATGTTACAGGTGATACAAAAGTTGCCGAAGAAACATACTATAAAATAGCTCAAGAACAAGCAAAAATTTCGTTCCAGGCATTGGCAACATTGATACCGTCTCTTGCAATAGGTCAAGGAGATATTAATACTATACAACCTATATTGCAGGATTTGGTAGATGCTTTAAATTCCGAACAAAAGTCTTTGTCCGGATTAAATGAAATATTGCAAGGTATTTCTAAAGATTTATCATATGACGGATCAAGAATTAAATTTTCAAATACAAATAAACAATATACTTTTGATATAGACAATAAAGGGGTTGTTTCTTCAGCGCAAGAAGGGGTTGTTGATCAATCTTCCGCACAACAAAAATCCGTTTCAAGTATAAAGAAAGCTATGGCTGCAAGTTTCATAGCTGCCGGTGTTTTTGTAGCAGCAACAATTGCTTTACCGGCATTGCTTACTGGTATTTTCCCTGTTGCTTTGATAGCAACAAGTTTATTGGCAGTTTCTTTTGCTGTTCCGGGATTTGAAAAAATATATGAATTGATTGCTATTAATAAATTGTCCGAATCCGATTCTATGACAGCTAAAGATACCATAAGAGAAGTATTAATGGCAGAATTTCCGGAATTATCCGAAAAAGCCATTATTGATGTTTCAAATAAAATGTTTATATCCGAATTCGGTGAAGTTACTACCGGTAAAGATGAAACAAAAACTATACATTTGAACCAAAAATTATTAAGTGCATTTATAAAAAGAGAAGCCGGTTCATATACAATAAAAAATAAAGCTTTGTTGGAACTTTTTATAAGACACGAATTAAGACATATTGCTTTTGAAGAAAAATATGGAACAGACAATATATTTGAAGAAATAGCAGTAAGTTTTGCCGATACACCTGCTTTAATTTCTATAATTGCAAAAAATTTCTCAAAGAAACAAGTTTCTAGAAAAACAGCAAAGGAAGTAAAAGCAAAGAGATTATTAAATTATAACGATTTGGTTGAAACAATTAACAGAATCAGAAACGGTTCTGATGATGTTGTTAAATTGGAAGATTTGGTTAATGCTTTAGATTTGAATACTAAATATACTAAATTGATGGATAAAGAATTGATATCCGCTTTTAGAGAATATATGAAAAAATACGGAGATTCCGCTCAAACAAATATTCAAATAGCTTTGGCATTACTTATGTTGGAAGGAAGAATAGGTATTTTGGAAGTTGGAGGCGGTAAATCCGAAGCTTTCAATTTGGCAATGGCACAACTTTATAAAAAAGGTGATACAAGTTTATTATATACAACATCTGCAAAATTGTTGAACTTAAGAGATGCAAAAGAAAAAGTTGTATTTTTAAATAATAAGTTCATTAGAGAATATTTGGGTAAACCTGCAGAAATAGTATATATAGAGCCGGGAACAACAGATCAACCCGGAGAAAAAGTTTACACTTTATCCGCTGATGAAAACGGTACAATTTTCGTAAACAATAAAGAATTAAAAGGCGAAGATTTATCTGAAGTTCAGGGTAAAGAACTTGATTATAGTATATTTGCTCAACCTAACAAAATATTTTTTGCAATGCAGGAAATATTCTCTTACTTAAAAGAAAAAGCCGATAAAGGTGAAATAAAAGGAACTCTTCCTAATTTCTCTTATTTTGCTGATGAGGCCGATTATGTTGTAAATAAACCAACGGAATATTCCATTGCAAGTGCACAGAAAATATCCGAAACACAAATAAAAATCGGAGATTTGATTCAAGCAAATATTGAAATGTTTGAAAAAGGAAGACATTTTGATGTTTCCGGCAGTGTTAAATTCTTTAGAGACAGAAGCGCAACAGTAAAAGTTGTAAAAAGTTTAAAGAAAAAAATATTAGAAGAACTTGGAAGTTCTGCTGAAGATATTGTTAATTCGCAAAGTTTTATAGATATGGTAGAAGCAGCATTAAATGCTAACTACTCAATAGTAGAAGGTGAAGATTATAGAGTTATAGAACAAAATGGCGAACAAATGATACAAATCAGAGGTCAAGATGGTTTTTATCAAGATCCTAATGTTAAAAATTCGGAAAAAACACATTTGGCAATAATTGCTTATCAAAAGGCTAAAGGTGTTAATATTAAAGCTGAAGGTTCTATAACAAGCGATAAAGAAAATATATTCGGTTTCTTGAATTGGTCTAAAATTGCAAATAAATGTATGGCAACCGGAACACAAAGTCCTTCTTTACAGGCAATTGGAGATGTTGTTAATATGCCGTCAACACTCGGTGCAAAAGATGTTGAAGTCGGACTCTTTATTGAAAAGAACGAAGATGCAAAATACAATAAAATAGCGGAAACAATAAAAAGTTTTATCGGAAAAGTAAAAGCAGGTGAAAAACCCAGAACAGCTTTTGTTTTTGAAAATAATCCTAATGATGTTGCTGCATTGAGAGATGTTTTGGTAAATTCAGGAATGAAAGAAAGTGAAATTTTAGTATTGGATGATACAAACGGAGAAACTTTCGAAGCTCGTAAAAAAGAAATAAATGACGGAGCTTTCAAAGTTGTTATTGTTACTCAAACGATGGATAGAGGTGTAAACTTAAACGAATTGAAAGGTTTGGATAAATTGGGAATAAGAGCTTACCCTTCAAGTTATTCAACATTAGTTCAGCAGACAGGTAGATTCGGTAGAGGAAAGAAAACGGATGCTGAAGCATTAATTAATATTTATAGCATAGAATCATTAAATAGAGTTGCACAAGATTGCGGTTTGGAAAATTTTGAGTTTATATCTATATTGGAAAAATATTTGGGAGTTAAAAAACAAGCAAGAAAATCCGAAACTATATCTTCCGATTTACAACAAAAAGTTACACAAACGGATGAACAAGCATATACATCCTTTATAAAAGCCGTAACGGAAGCAGAAGATAATATACTTTTAAGAGATAATTTTAAAGATATAGATGCTGTTCTTTCGGAATTCTTTAAAATGTTGGATGAACAAAATGCCGCAAGAGCAAAAAGAGGTATGAGTTTAGCTCCGTTACAAAATGCAAGAAAACAAGCTTTGTTTGATGCGGAAAATGAAATATCAGTTTCCGAAATAAGAGAATTGTTATTCGGTGAAAACGAATATCAAACTATTTTTGAAAAGAATAAAGATGCAATATGGAATTTTGAGATATCAAGATCCAGAATGCTTAGAAGTTCAATCGCAAAAATAAAGAAAAATAACGGTATTAACAGAGACAGAGCAAATCAAGAAATTTTAGAGTTGTATTTGGAGTGGATGAACGGTTTATCCAAATCACAAAAAGCAAGATTGGCAAGAGAATATAAATATAGCAGATTGTTGAGTAATGCTGCTTTTATAAATTTTGTAAATGCAAAATGGAATGAGAAAGATATAAAAAATATAAGAGAAAGATTTAACAGATTAAGTTTATCCGAAAAAGAAGATCTTGTTGAAGAGTTTGAGAATGCTTTATTAGAATCTTTGATAGCAAGTTCAAGATCTCAAGTTTGGTTGCAGGATTTGAATGAAAATGAAGAATATTCAAATAGAGTAAGCAGAGAGTTTGCTTCACAATCTAAGAGTATGTTGTATAACTTTGTAGGTGCGGATGCAACAAGTTTAATAGCACAAAGACTTTCTTCCGGTACTGAACAATTATCCGTACAGGTAAAAGAAAATGTTGTACAAAGTGCTAAACAAGTTTATGACAGTTTAGGTTTAAAAACACAAGATGTAGATGATAATATTTTTGCTGAAAAAACTGCATTTAAAACTGCATTCGGTAAGTTTTCGGGAAGAGCTTTAAAAGTTATTTCAACATTGGGTGCATTTGTTGCTTTCGGTGGAGTATCCTTATTGGTAGTCGGCAGTTTTATTCCTGCAATAACAGTAGCACCTGCTCTTGTAGTTGGTACTTTAATAGCTATTGTTGGTTTGTTTATTTTAAAAAGATCTGTTGCAGACAGAGCAAATGCTTATGTTGCCGAACAGGATAATATAAATATTGCAAAAGCAACCGAAACAGGTAAATTTGAAGACATTAAGAAATCAATTTCTTCAACTGTTAATAAAGTTCTTAATTCTTCAATGACTATAGGATTGTCATTAGGTTTCTTATCTTTGGTTGCAGGTATATTTATTTCTTCTCCTGTAGCTGTTACTTTAGCTATGTTATCTGTCGGTGTTGCTTTGATATCAGGATTAATTTTTGTTGTAAAGAATAAAGCAGCATTGGCAAAACAAAAGAAAGTTGCTCAAGATAATATTAAGAAAAATGTTAATCATACTATAACCGGTGTAATTACCGGTGGAATAGCAGCAGTAACGATAGGCGCAATTTTAACATCTTTACTTTCTCCTGTTGCTGCAGTGGCATTGGGTGTTGCAGCTATAGCAGGATTTTTATATGCACAATACGGAATACCTCAAAGTCAAGGTGAAAAATTCTTGGTAAATGCAAAAACAATAGGTTTTGTTTTTGCCGGTTTTGCATCTATCGCTTTATTCTCCGGAGCATTGTTTTTCGGATTTAGTGCATTATCTTTATCTGCAGTTTCTCTTTTTATAATGCCGTTATTTATAACTCTTGTAGCTGTTGGTTTTATAACTTATGAAAGAATGCAGAAAAGAACAGATTCTAAAAAATATGGAATAGGTCAAATATTAAAAGATGTACTTGGTTTACAAGTTGTTTATACCACATTTGCTTCTGTAGGTTTAGGATTACTTAACGGTAGTTTTTCATTAGCAGCTTTAACGGCATTATTTGTAAATCCTGTATTTTTAATAACGGGAGCTATTGCAATTGGTGGCGGTTTGCTTATATCCAGAGCATTAATAGAAGAAAAGCATACAAATGCAATAATGTACTTTATGACATTAATCGGTTTTATGTTGGGTGCAACAGGAAGAGTATCTTCTGCTATGACAAGTCCTATTTATACATTAAGACAAGAAGGTGTTTTGTATGAAAATAATAATGCTGTAGGTATTTGGAACGGAGAAGAAGTTTTAGTTAATAACGAAAATGGTGAACTTGTTGTTGACAGTAAATATACAAGAATTGTAAGAAACAGAATAGCACAAACGGAAAGAAGTGCAAATTTTGCGGAACAAGATCTTATCAGTATGATTTCGGAATTTTTAGGTAAAAATTCAGATGATGCTACAAACTGTGCAGTAGATAATTTGGCAGAAATTGTTAATGCTACAACCGGAAAAGATTTTTCTGATTTGGCATTTAAAACCATATTAAGAAATATAGGATTAATATCATACAGCTCAAGCAGTGCTGTTTATTCCGATGATAATACATTTATATCTGCTTTAGCAATGCAGGCAACATTACAATCTTATGGACTTACATATAACGGATATGGCCTTACACAAGAAGAAATAGGTAATGTTTTGTCTTCAAATCAAGATGTAAATGTAATATTAAATCTTAAAACAGCTGAGAATATAGATCATTATGTTAGAATTACAAGAAATGGTAATGAAATAATAATAGATGGTGTAGAAAGTGAAAATATAGTTATAAATATTGAAAATAATCCAAATTTCATGAATGAAGTTTGGGAAAGAATTTCATCAAAGGGCCTTTCTTTGAAAGATTCTATGGTTGTATTAACGGATACGGAAATAGAAAATAAAGAAAAATTAAGTTATATAGATTTGTTGTATACTTTAGGTGCAGATGAAGGTGAGGAAGATAACAGTGAGGCTGAGGCGAAGGCGGAAGAAGAAAGAAAACAACAGGAAGAAGCTGAAGCAGAGAGAAAAAGACAGGAAGAAGCTGAAGCAGAGAGAAAAAGACAAGAAGAAGCTGAAGCAGAAAGAAAAAGACAAGAAGAAGCTGAAGCAGAAAGACAAAGACAAGAAGAAGCTGAAGCAGAGAGAAAAAGACAAGAAGAAGCTGAAGCAGCAGAAGCAGCTAAACAAGAAGAGGCAGCTAAACAAGAAGAAGCACCTGCACAGCAGGAAGAGGCGGCTCCTGTAGAAGAAGCAGCTCCTGTTGAAGAAGCTCCTGCACAACAAGCAGAAGCAGCTCCGGTTGAAGAAGCAGCTCCTGTTGAAGAAGCTCCTGCACAACAAGCAGAAGCAGCTCCGGTTGAAGAGGCAGCTCCTGTTGAAGAAGCTCCTGCACAACAAGCAGAAGCAGCTCCGGTTGAAGAAGCACCGGCACAACAAGAAGAAGCACCTGCACAACAAGAAGAAGCACCGGCACAACAAGAAGAGGCACCGGCACAACAAGAAGAAGCACCGGCACAACAAGAAGAAGCACCGGCACAACAGGAAGAAACTCCTGCACAACAGGAAGAAGCACCTGCACAACAGGAAGAAGCACCTGCACAACAGGAAGAAGCACCTGCACAACAGGAAGAGGCACCTGCACAACAGGAAGAGGCACCTGCACAACAGGAAGAAACAAAGCCGGCAGAAGAAACAACTCCTACAGAACAGGAAGAAGCAACAACCCCTGGTGTAGTAGAAACCGGAGCAGATCCTATTTTATCTCCTCTTCAAGATGCTACAGATGCTGCTATAGGAATAGAACAATCTCTTACGGGTGAAGGAAAAACCGAAGAACAGTTACAAATAGAAGCACAAGTACAAAATGCATTAGGTTCATTGGAAAATGCATTAAATGAAGGAAATTACGGAGATGTTTCATATTGGTTAGTTGTTTTATCAGAAATGGACTTATCTGCATTACCGGAAGAAGAACAAGCAAGAATAAGAGCAGAAATAAGTGAAAAAACGAAAGAACCTCAAGAAAAATTAGATGAATATATAGAAGAAACCGGTAAGATATCTGAAGCAGTTGGAACAATAGAAAATTGGATAAACGAATGGGATAACGGAAATACGGATGCAGCCGGAGATTTAGCTTATGCATATGAGAATATGACAGATGCTCAGAAGGCAGCTTTAACACCGGAACAAGTAGCAAGGATTAATGAAATAATAGCAGAAGGGGAAAAGATAAAAGCTAATCAAGATGCGGTAGGAACAATTGATAATTGGATAAACGAATGGAATAACGGAAACAAAGATGCAGCCGCAGATTTAGCTTATGCATATAGTAATTTAACAGAAGAACAAAAAGCAATGTTGACACCTGAACAGTTGGCAAGTATAGAAGCAATCTTAGCAGCCGGTCAACAAATGGAAACTGATGCGAATGCAATCGGAACAATCGATCATTGGATAAGTGAATGGAATAACGGAAATAAAGATGCAGCCGGTGAACTTACATATGCATATAGTCAGTTAACGGAAGAACAAAAAGCAATGTTGACGGCAGAGCAAAGAGCAAGCATAGAAGCAATCTTAGCAGCCGGACAACAAATGGAAGCCGATGCCGATGCAATCGGAACGATAGATCATTGGATAAGTGAATGGAATAACGGAAACAAAGATGCAGCCGCAGATTTAGCATATGCATACAGCCAGTTAACGGAAGATCAAAAATTAATGTTGAGTGAAGAACAATTGGCTGCAATCAATAATATAATAGCAGCCGGTGAACAAATGAAAGCCGATGCTGAAGCAATCGGAACGATAGATCATTGGATAAGCGAATGGAATAACGGAAACAAAGATGCAGCCGCAGATTTAGCTTATGCATACAGCAGTTTAACAGATGCTCAAAAAGCAATGTTAACGGCAGAGCAAAGAGCAAGCATAGAAGCAATCTTAGCAGCCGGACAACAAATGGAAGCCGATGCCGATGCGATCGGAACAATCGATCATTGGATAAGTGAATGGAACAACGGAAATAAAGATGCAGCAGCAGATTTAGCATATGCATACAGCCAGTTGACAGATGCTCAAAAAGCAATGTTAACGGCAGAGCAAAGAGCAAGTATAGAAGCAATTTTGGCAGCGGGAGAACAAATGAAAGCCGATGCCGATGCAATCGGAACGATAGATCATTGGATAAGCGAATGGAATAACGGAAATAAAGATGCAGCCGCAGATTTAGCATATGCATACAGCCAGTTAACAGATGCTCAAAAAGCAATGTTGACGGCAGAGCAAAGAGCAAGTATAGAAGCAATTTTGGCAGCGGGAGAACAAATGAAAGCCGATGCCGATGCAATCGGAACGATAGATTATTGGATAAGCGAATGGAATAACGGAAATAAAGATGCAGCCGCAGATTTAGCATATGCATACAGCCAGTTAACAGATGCTCAAAAAGCAATGTTGACGGCAGAGCAAAGAGCAAGTATAGAAGCAATCTTAGCAGCAGGCGAACAAATGAAAGCCGATGCCGATGCAATCGGAACGATAGATCATTGGATAAGCGAATGGAATAACGGAAATAAAGATGCAGCCGCAGATTTAGCTTATGCATATAGTCAATTAACAGATGCACAGAAAGCAATGTTAACGGCAGAGCAAAGAGCAAGTATAGAAGCAATCTTAGCAGCGGGCGAACAAATGAAAGCCGATGCCGATGCAATCGGAACAGTAGATTATTGGATAGATCAATGGAATAACGGAAATAAAGATGCAGCAGCAGATTTAGCATATGCATATAGTCAATTAACAGAAGCTCAAAAAGCAATGTTGACGGCAGAGCAAAGAGCAAGTATAGAAGCAATCTTGGCAGCGGGAGAACAAATGAAAGCCGATGCCGATGCAATCGGAACGATAGATCATTGGATAAATGAATGGAATAACGGAAACAAAGATGCAGCAGCAGATTTAGCATATGCATATAGTCAATTAACAGATGCCCAGAAAGCAATGTTGACGGCAGAGCAAAGAGCAAGCATAGAAGCAATTTTGGCAGCAGGCGAACAAATGAAAGCCGATGCCGATGCAATCGGAACAGTAGATTATTGGATAGATCAATGGAATAACGGAAATAAAGATGCAGCCGCAAATTTAGCATTTGCCTATAGCCAATTAACAGATGCACAGAAAGCAATGTTGACGGCAGAGCAAAGAGCAAGCATAGAAGCAATTTTGGCAGCAGGCGAACAAATGAAAGCTGATGCCGATGCGATCGGAACGATAGATTATTGGATAAATCAATGGAATAGCGGAAATAAAGATGCAGCCGCAAACTTAGCATATGCATACAGCCAGTTAACAGATGCTCAAAAAGCAATGTTGACAAATGTTCAAAAAGCAAACATAGAAAAAATAATTGCAGCAGGCGAACAAATGAAAGCTGATGCCGATGCAATCGGAACGATAGATTATTGGATAAGTGAATGGAACAAAGGGAACAAAGATGCAGCCGCAAACTTAGCATTTGCGTATAGCAATTTAACAGAAGAACAAAAAGCAATGTTGACGGCAGAGCAAAGAGCAAGCATCGAAGCAATCTTGGCAGCAGGCGAACAAATGAAAGCCGATGCCGATGCAATCGGAACGATAGATTATTGGATAAGTGAATGGAACAAAGGGAACAAAGATGCAGCAGCAAATTTAGCTTATGCATACAGCCAGTTGACAGATGCCCAGAAAGCAATGTTAACAAATGCTCAGAAAGCAAGTATAGAAGCAATCTTGGCAGCGGGCGAACAAATGAAAACTGATGCTGATGTGATTGGAACAATTGATTATTGGATAGATCAATGGAACAACGGAAATAAAGATGCAGCAGCAAATTTAGCATTTGCATATAGCAATTTAACAGAAGCACAGAAAGCAATGTTGACGGCAGAGCAAAGAGCAAGTATAGAAGCAATCTTAGCAGCAGGCGAACAAATGAAAGCCGATGCCGATGCAATCGGAACAATCGATTATTGGATAGATCAATGGAA
>Ga0256407_10002748_pt1 | contig 32823 bp, 26 predicted proteins | sample RumenRJG_04DNA_FD_193489 | JGI IMG/M metagenome (GOLD analysis project Ga0256407, IMG submission 193489) | Bovine rumen microbial communities from Lethbridge, Alberta, Canada - RJG_04 | ecosystem: Host-associated > Mammals > Digestive system > Stomach > Rumen | place: Canada: Alberta...
ATTATGTCTACAAAAAGTCCGAAAACGACAAATAATATACAGAATACAAAGAAAAAATACGCTATATATTGTGTCTGAAAATCTTTGTAGAAACAATATATAGAATCATTCATCGAGTGGGAATAATTAAAAAATGACGGGAAGCCGCTTATAATGCGGTTTCCTGTTTTTTGTGTCTATATTTTGTCTACAACAAAAAGAATATCAATCATTTTCTTGTTTGTAGTATGGAGTTATCTCTGTCAGGTCGATATTATAGCGGTGAAAATCTTCGTTTAATTTCTGATCAAACATCTCTTTATTGAAGTCGCTCATGCTTTCACGATTGCTCTCGAAGTTTATCATTTCCTCAATCAGAGACCTTTTGGTTGCAAGAGCATTATGGAGTATGTGATAAGTAATCGTGTTTCCGGACGGATTGGTCAGTACAGTTTTTTCTATGACTATTCCGTAGCTGTCAAGCGTGTTCAACATATTGATAAATTCAGCAAATTGAGTTTCAACTTCTTTTGATTTGGGAGAAAGCAAATCAGAAATCATGAATGTAAAATTCAAATATAAGCCATTGTCACGTCTGAGTTCACTTGAAACCGTGAATTCTAATCCTGATTGGATAAGTTTTCTGATCTGAGTAACAAATCCGGATGAGTCCGTTATTTCGGACTTTGTTTTTTTAAGTGATGTTACAAGCGGTATGTAATGGTTATCTATCCGAGTTAAAAGGCTGTTCCAGTAGTTGTGTATATCTCTTGGAAAGCGTGACTTCCACAAATCATATTCTCTTGAAGAATCTTCTTCATTGTCATTTTTGGCATTAAGAAGATTCTTTTTTTGTTGCTGCCAGATATACATATAGCTGTTCAGTATAGCAATTTCACTTTCGTTGAGAGTAAACTTATCTTTATTAAAAAAAACAATGTTGGATAAATCATAGTTTTCGATTTTAAAACCATATTTTTCTTCCATAAAGAAAAATTTTCTTACGACATCAACATTAGTTTGTATCGTTTCAGTATATAATGCCGAAACATCAATATCAAGTGCTTCGGCTATTCTTTCTCTGATTTCCCATTTAGGACATTTTTTATCAGATTCGTATTGACTGACACGTACAATTGCGGTTGAAGGGCTAAATCCCAGTTTTATTCCTAATTCCTTTTGAGACATATTATGTAAATTTCTATATTTTTGTATTCTTGAGCCAAGAGTCATGACTAATTCCTCCTAAAACATACCGTAAAGATATTTTATCATGAAAAAGAAAAAAAATAAATACTTTTTCCTGAACGATTTTAAAAATAATGCTTGACAAATTTATTCATAGTGTGTATTATAAAGGTGTAAACCAATACAGTTTAACAACTTGTTGTAACTATAACTATAATATAATAAGTTGTAATAAATGTTTATTATAGAAAGGAAAATGAAATATGAGTAAAAATGAAAAAGCTCTGTTCGTGAATGTAGAAACCGTTCAGAGCGATCTGGGAGTATCAAGAGCAAAAGCGTATCAGATCATAAAGGAACTTAACATCGAATTGAAGAAGAAGTACCCGATGGCGATTGTTGTGTCAGGCAGAGTGAATCGAATATGGTATGAGGAAGCTTGTTTGCAAAATATAGCAAACTGAAAAACGATGGAGGATAAAAACAATGGCAGTATACAGAGATAAATCCAACGGCTATGACGGCAAGACATGGAGAGTGGCGGTTTATTATACCGACTGGCAGGGCAACAGGAAAAAACATGAGAAGCGAGGATTCAAAACAAAGCATTCAGCTCAGGAATATGAAAAAGAGTTTCTTGCCAAGAAGAAGCATGATGTGAATATGGGCTTCTGTGCTTTTGTTGATCTTTACATGGACGATATAAAGCCGCATATCAAGCTGACTACATACGCCACAAAAGAGAATATTATCGAAAAGCATATCAAGCCTTATTTTGCAAATAAAAGCTTGTCGGGAATTTCTTCAGTTGATGTTTTACAGTGGCAAAATTCTTTGCTTACGCTTCGTGACGATGACGGAAAAGGCTACTCACCTACTTATCTCCGTTCTGTGCAAAATCAGCTCAATGCGATTTTTAATCATGCGGTCAGATATTATAATCTTCCGAAAAGCCCGTGTGCAGCAACCAAGAAAATGGGCAAGAGCAAAGCAAAGGAAATGCAATTCTGGACGAAAGATGAGTATATGTCTTTTGCTGAAGTGATGAAAGAAAAGCCGGTGTCATACTATGCGTTTCAGCTTTTGTATTGGGGTGGTATGCGTTGCGGAGAACTTCTTGCTCTCTCAATGTCTGACTTTGATCTGGAAAAGAAAACTCTGCACATACACAAAAACTATCAGGTAGTAAAAGGTCAGGAAATGATCATCACTCCAAAATCGGAAAAGGGTGACAGAGTGATAGACCTGCCGAATTTTATCTGCGAAGAAATGGAGGATTATTTTGCCTCGCTTTATAAGGCTGATCCGGAAAGTCGTATCTTCCCGTTTACGAAATATTATCTACATCACGAAATGGATAGGGGAGCAAAAGAAGATCATTCGCTTATTTCGATTGAAAAGAAAATAGAATATCTGACAAAAAGCTTTGATAACATTTTAAGCAAAAGACCGGATTCGTGAAATAGTCTTAAACTCAAAAAAGATGGGAGGTTGAAATTATGATGCCGTATTTCAGGATTAACAATGAAATATTAGATTTGGGCTTGACACCAAATGAAATAAAAGTAGCTGTGTATTTATATAGCTGCGTGTTCAAAAATTGTTTTGCTGTCCAGATAAAGCAGTCAACAATAGCTGAGAAATGCGGCATCAAAAGAGAAGAAACGGTAGGCAGTATAGTTTGTAAACTTCAAAGAAAGGGTATTATAGAACATGTAAAACGCCCTGTAAGAGCAAACGGCAGACTTGGAACATATATTTATAAACTGAAATCTGTTGCCCATAGTGGCTATTTTAAAGTGTACAGAGATATTCTCGGAAATCTGACAGGAGTACAGTTGAGAATGTATCTGTTTGTTTGTCGTGCAGTTACAAAGAAAAATAATATGTGGAATAGTTTCAATGACATCAGCAGAGCTTTGCAGCTCAGCAAGAACAAGATCGTTTCTGTAATAAAAGAACTCGTTGAACTTGGCTTTATCAGAAAAACGAAAGTTCTGAAAAAAGACGGAAGCTATTCTGACAATCATTATTCCATTACTAAACCGGAAGAGAGTAATGATACTGAAAATAAAGAATTGGATTTTGCACAAATGACTATGATGGCAGAAATTACCGGAATGGTATTTTCTTGTATTGATGAAATCGTTGATTCGGTTTCTGAGAGAGTTTACCTGGAGCCTTTTTATTTTTACTCAGGGGTAGTACCCTAAAACAGGGGATGTATATCCTATACCCATTTTCATACCAACAGAGAAAGAAAAATAGATGATGCTATATACTCAAGTGATTAAATTAAGAAAGTTATTAGCTTTGGTAAATTAATTTATCGGCGATATTTGAATTTTGGGATTTTTTGATTTGAGAAGATCAGCGTATTCGGATTTGATATGAAAATTACACTTACATGGTCAGTTGGAAAAATCGCATTGTCAGGCAACAGGATTTTATGAGGTGCGGAAATATTTTTTCTTTTCTGCTGGTTTACTTTTCTTTGGGATTTGTATTTCCTTGAAATGAGGAAAATATCAAGTGTGAATTCAGTCGGAAATCTTATGCACAGAATTTTTGTTGAGGATTGGAATCATACTTTACGGACACAACTGAGACTTCAAGTCCCTGATGATTAAGCTGACCTATCGGCTACGGGGAGAAAGGATAAAAAATGAAAACTTGGTATCTTGCAACTTATAAAAAGTCAGACGGCACTTACGGCACAGCTCTTGTCCTGAGCGACAATGAAGCAAAAGCGGAGGAACATTTCAAAGACTATGATATGGCATCTGTCCGTATCGCTGTGGAGGACGAGATTTACCACTATCGAAGCAAAGGTTGTCCGGTTGTGGAGCTTTGAACAACAGAATAAAAAAACCAAAGCAGGAGTATCAGACCTTGAATTTAAGGTTGATGCTCCTGCTATTTTATTTCTTGTTCGGTTTTATTGAAAAGATCGCTGTCAAAGAATTCTCTGACCGAAATATCCAGACCGTCACAAATAATCTTTATCGTAACAACACCAGGATTTTTACTTTTGGTGTTAAGCAGACTATATATTGTTGATGGGGAAACACCGCATAAATTTGCAAGACCATTGATTTTGAGGTTTCTTTCGTTGCAAAGCTCCTTTATCCGCTCTGCAACAGCCTCTTTTGTATTCATATACAGCCCTCCTACGATTATTATTACCATAATTGTATAAAAATATGGGATATATCGCAAATATCAAAATAAAATGATATAATTACGATATATCCCATATAATAAGGAGAGGTTTGTGAAATATGGATAATAATGAAAAAACTTGCTGTTTCTTCGGACACCGTGAAGTTACACACAACATCAGACCAAAGCTGACAGCAATAATCCAAAGGCTGGTTACAGAGGACGGTGTTACGGAGTTTTACCTCGGAAATCAGGGACAGTTTGACAGTATGGTTTATTCTGTTCTGAAAGAGCTGAAAGCGAAATATCCGCACATCAGATACACCGTTGTCCTCGCCTATATGCCGGATGAACATATCAAGGAAGTGTATGGAGAAGATACTCTCTTCCCTGATGGTATGGAAAGTGTACCAAAGAAATATGCTATCAGTAAGAGAAACGATTGGATGATACAGCAGTCCGGTTTTGCGGTCTGCTATGTGTATAAAATCACGGGCGGTGCAGCGAAGTTCAGGGAGAATGCAGATAAAAATAAATTGAAAGTAATTGATGTAAAATAATTTTCAACTGAAAAAAATGTAAATATTAAAAACGATTGATTCTTGCTGTATTATATATTTATAATGTGATTCTGTATATGTAATATATAATATATGTTTTTAGTGTCATTCTTATATTTATTTTTAGTAAAAATATTGAATTATTATCATATATACTGTATAATTAATAAATTAGGATATTTTTTGGTGATTTATTATGGCTATGAAAATTCCATGGAGCTTATCAGAGGCAGTGATTCTTTTAGACGCTTTGATTGCATATCTTGATGGCAGAATAACGTCAAAATTGTTAATAACAGAAGTGTCTTCGTTTTTGCGTAAATATGCAGTTTACAGAGGAATTGAAATAGATGATTAAGTTTCGTAACGAGAACGGGATTGCAATGCAATTCAGGGTGATGGAATATTACTATACAGGTGGAAAGCATGGGCTGAAAAAAGATCAATGTCCAAAGATATTTCAGGAGGCTATTGATCTATATCATCAGGACAGAAAGGAATATGAACGGGTTTTGCAGGAGGCGAAAGCAATGGATCAGACTGATAAAAAAGAACAATTCTTTATCTGGCTCTCTTCAAAAGTGCCTGCTTCAAATCTTTCGGATTTTTATCTTGCATATGACTTTATAGAAAACTATGCCAAGGATTCCGGGATTCTGAACACAGAACTTATTTCTATAAAAACAAAAGACGAGTATATTTCACTAAGTAAAAAACTGCAAAGCAGCAGCTTTTTCAGAAATGTCAGCAGCCGTGATCGCTTTTATATAGGACAAATACTTATCTATCTTGAAGAGTATTCAATTTCTTCTACTGTGCCAGTTGTGAAGAAGGAACCAGTCATGACAAATCGGGCAAAAACAGTCATTGCTTCAAAACCTAAAAGTATTACTGCAACAGTCAGTCCTGACCAAATTGATTTTATGAATTTGCAGGATTATGTTTATACAAAGCCCTATGAGTATCTTTATGCAGGTGAAACTATACAGGTCAGTTCTTGGAGAATGCTGTATATGTCTGTGGTTAAGTGCTTATTAAGGGATTATCCCGACAAGATTCTAAGTTTAAAAAACGGTTCGATCACTCGAAGTGGGGCTATTGATATTTGCGACAGCAAATCCGTTTATAAATTAAGAACAGCAGGAAAGTTGAGTGATGATTTATATATAGAAGTGAATCTGAGTGCAAAGAACATCGCAAAAAGGATAAAATACCTGTTGGATATTTGTAATGTGTCCTACAGTGACTTGGTTATCAAATTGAAAAAGGATGATCCGAATGCTCCTAAGGAACAACAAAAGTCTGAAAAGACTGACCTGACGAAAAAATCCACAACTAAGAACACAACTAACAATGATTTTGTCGATCAGGCTGCGTTTTATACTTATCTTATTGATGTACAGAAAATATCAGAGTCAACTTGCAGAGGGTATGTGTCGGCATTGAAGAGAGCTGAACAGTTTGCCCGTGAGGAAAGGCTTGCGTCATGTCAGCTCCTGAATTGCTCGCAATCAGAATCAAGAAAAACGATAGATGCTCTGAACAGTAATGAAAAGTTCAGGATCTTCAATAATGAGCAGCATCATCACTTTAGTGCGGCTATGAACAAGCTTTTGCTATTCATGTCCGGTGATAGTAGCAACACAAATAAAAGGTCAGACACTGTATCGTATGAACAGCTTGTATTGCATCAAAAGCATCCTTGTCAATCAGAGTTTGAATCTTGGATGAAAAATCAGTCCCTTTCTGATAATACAGTAGAAAAATACTCGGATATTTTGAAAAAAGCCGGTGATATCCTGCTTGAAATAAATTTAGAGCACAGACACATCTTTTCAATCAATAGTGTACATAGACTTGAAGAAATTCTTCAAAAAATCAAAAGAAACAAGAAATTTATAAAAGCTTTGGGTATGAAGTATATACAGCTTTGTATCAGAGCATTTGAAAAGTATATAAGCTTCCGGAAGAAAGGCAGTTTGATTGATTCAGCATACAAAAAATATGAGATAATTCTTCGTGAATGCTTTGAAAACGGATTACGCATAAACAGTTTTATTGACAGAAATCGTTTCAGACAGTATTATTCGGAAAAATTTTCGGTTGAAGCAGAGCCGGATGATGACAAACTGATTGAAATACTCAGAAAAGCCGGTGTTACCCGTGATGATCGTATCTATGCACAAGCCGGAGGAGAACAAAGTGATTTGATTGATGATATTCAGGAGGATATTGCAAAAACATTTCATAATGGAGCAAGCTGTATATATGTGAGTGCTGTTTTTGAAAAATATCAGTATCAGCTTACCGAGCAGCTACAAATATACAATGAAGATGTATTAAAAAAGCAGCTTCTTGAAACTTCCTATGGGGATTATTTCGATCAAAGAAAAATGCTTGTTAAAAGCTCTGCTGTGCCTGATTCAACGGCAGATATAAAGCGTGAATTACAAAGATCACCACTTCCAATGACTTATGAAGAGCTTCATGAAAAACCATGGTATATTCCCATGGATATTATCAAGCACAGCCTTGTGATGGCTGATGGTATAGTAAATGTAGCACAGGAAACATATTTTTACGCACCAAATCTGCCGGTCAGCACACTGGAAATCGAGGAAATTGCCAATCTGATATATGGACAGCTTAGTCAGAAGGAGTTTATCACTGATGAAGAACTGAGAGGACTGATCAGAAATAATTGTCCATCGGTTGCAATCAATACAGAAAGTTTTTCAACATGGGGACTTCGCAATGCCCTTGCGTATCTATTAAGGGAAAGATTTTCCTTTAATGGTTCTATTATCAGTGAGCGTGGTCACAGCATCAATATGTCGAGGGCATATGAGGTCTTTTGTAAGTCTTTTGAGAGAATGACACTTGATGATCTGAAAGCCTTTTCAAAGGAAATGAATACAATCATTTATTGGGAGTCTGTATTTAATGTTATGATCAGAGTTTCCGCAGATGAGTTTATTCCTCGTGACAGAATTCAGTTTGATGCCGTCAGGACAGATGAAGTGTTGGATGAGTTGATAGAAGACGACTACATGCCTCTCAAAGATATTTCATTATTTTTGCATTTCCCTGTTATTTCTGTCAGGTGGAATCAGTTTGTGCTTGAATGTTATGCAGCAGGCAGCAGCAAAGAGTTTACTTTGCTCCATGCAAGTTATTCTCAGGATTGCTGCGGAGCTATAGTCAGAAGAAGTTCACCGATAAAAGACTTCAAAAGTCTTGTTGTGGATGTATTGGCACATAGCGATGAGTGGCAGACAGAGAAGGACGCACTTATATATCTTGTGAATACAGGATATCTTAACAGAAAGAGATATTCAGAGATAGGTTCAGCAGTGTCAGAGGCAAAACTGAAACGAGAAGCTATAAGAAAAAAATAAGTAAATGAAAGAGGATCAATGATGTACCAGTATATATGGGACACAGAAACGGGAGGCTTGCTTTTGACAAGTGATCTGTCAAAATTCAGCAAAGAGCCTCGTCCGGTTTATTACAGAGAGCTTGATATTCTTGGATTTGACCGTTATTGGACATATCCGAGGGATGACAGAGCACCGATCATGTGGGCGGAAGCCAACAATTACATATACAAAGGCAGAACCATAGCAAAAACAAAGGGAGGTTCACTTTATACTGCACCCGAGCTTATTGTGCTTGATGATTCTGATTGTAATAATGAGCTTGAATTTGTTGATATAGATACAATGGTCGAGAGAAACCGCAAGCTACTTGAAACGCTGGTGCAGGAGAGTTTAAAAAAAGCATATAATACTTACCGAGATAATAAAAATCGCATTGATGTATTTTATGTTGCTTTCAGCGGCGGAAAAGACAGTGTTGTTGTCTTAGATCTGATTCAACGGGCATTGCCGCATGATGATTTTTTGGTATTATTTGCTGATACATCGATGGAGTTCAGTGATACATATGATACGGTTCATAAAGTAAAAAAAGAATGTTTAGATAATGACATAAAGTTTTACATATCAAAGTCTGATCTTGATCCCAAATTATCATGGTCAAAATTTGGACCACCTTCAACTGTAACTCGTTGGTGCTGTAGCGTTCACAAAACAGCTCCTCAGATAATTTTGCTCAGAAAACTATTAAATAAACCAGATTTTACAGGTATGGCATTTGTTGGAGTTAGAGCAGATGAGAGCATTGCCAGAAGTAAATATGATTACTTATCTTTTGGAGAAAAGCACAAGGGACAATATTCCTGTAATGTAATCTTGGATTGGAGTTCTGCAGAAATATTCTTGTATATATACTCTCGTGGATTGATATTAAATGATGCATATAAGAAAGGAAATCGAAGAGCAGGATGCTTAATATGTCCTCGAGCAGCTGAACGCAACGATTATATGAATCATTATTGCTATAATGAAGAAGCAGAGCCTCTTGTTGATTCTATTCGATCTGCATATAAAGCATCATTTCACACAGGAGAAGCGCTCGAGCAGTTCATTGAAGTTGGAGGATGGAAGGCTAGAAAGAATGGTCGAGATATTTCTATACCAATCAATTATAAAGAACAATATGATGCGTCAAAAGCTTTGATAATTACTGTTACTAACCCCACTACAAGATGGCAGGAATGGATTAAAACAATTGGAATTATAGCTACATATGATACTGTAGAAAAAATGCCATATGTGATCAACTTTAGAGGAAATATACATCAATTTGAACTGACTGAGGAAAAGGATAAAATAATCGTGAAAATTGATAGCGTGACCGTTCATGATTATCCGGATTTTGTAAAGCACATAAAAAACGTATTCAGGAAAACAGCTTGTTGTATTGGATGTCGTGAATGTCAAGCTGATTGTCCTTATGGGTGTTTGAATTTTACAGATGGGCAAGTTTATATTTCAGATTATTGTAGACATTGTTCTCAGTGTCATAAGGTTGAAAAAGGATGTTTAGTTTATAAGTCATTAGAGATGCCTAAAGGAGGTATTATTATGTCAGGGAAAAATATGAGCCTTAACAGCTATTCACATCATGCCCCAAGAATTGAGTGGATAAACCAATATTTTGATTTCAAGAATGATTTTGATGAAAAACACAGTTTAGGCTCTCAAATGTTTAGTTTTTTCAAGAGATTTCTTAGAGATTCAGAGTTGCTTGATGCAGGAGGCTTTACTGAAACGGCAAAAATATTGGATTCAATGGGGTTAGATAATGATTCTACCTGGGCATTAATGCTTACTAATCTTTGTTATGCTCCTCAGGTACAATGGTTTGTAAAAAAGATTGATTTCGATCAGGAGTACTCTAAACCTTTGATTGCATCATTGTTGGTTGAAGATGGTGCAAAAGAAAGTTGGACAAATGATATTTTTAGTTCATTAGTACGTATGTTAGAACTCCCATTAGGGAAAGTAGGTATGGGAAATGTAATAAAAGAAAAAAATCGTGCGGTAGGTCTAATTAGAGCTAAATGGGATAATCCTGTTTCCGAAGTCATCCTCTACTCTCTCTACAAATTCGCCGAGGCTTGTGGGGATTACTATCAGTTTACACTTGATACATTGCTTGATGATTCTATTGAGCGTGACGGTGTAAGTCCGACAAGGATTTTCGGGCTTGACAGGGAAACAATGATACCTATTCTGAATGGACTTTCTGTAAACTATCCGGATTTTATTTCAGCTTCCTTTACACTTGACTTGGACAATATAACTCTTAATTCTGAAAAAACATCCGCCGATGTCCTGCAAATATTTAAGGAGGGACAATCATGAGTAAGAAAATCTATAAGGATTACTTCAACATAGATCCGAAATATTACGCTGCCGTTACAGCCGAGCTTATCGAAAGCGGCAAGGTATCATGGAAAAGCTTTTACCCACACGAAACTTTTGTTAATCTTCTGACAACGACATACAATGTTCTTTCAGGCAAGGAGCCTCGTTCTATGTGGGTTGATGGTGAATACGGCACTGGTAAATCCCATGCGGTACTCACGATAAAATCAATCCTTGATGCGACTGATGAAGATGTTGAGGACTACTTCAAAGATTACGGACTCAGCAAGGATCTTTGTCAGAAAATGATAGCAGTTAAAAATGCAGGCAAGCTCATTACGATACATCGTATCGGTTCAGGTTCTATTCGTTCCGATCAGGATTTGATTCTTGCTGTTCAGGACAGTATCATGTCAGCACTTTCAGCTAACGGAATAGAAAATCATGGTGAGATGTCCCTTCGTGATGCTGCACTCAAATGGTTTGAAAAGAAAGCAAGCCGTGATTATTTCAACGAGCTTATTTCCGAGGAGCAGTATGCATGGACATTTGGCGGACAAAGTGTTGATGAGATAATTGAAAAACTGAAAACAGGTTCTGACGAAACCATAACAAGCCTCATGCGTAATATTCTGACTGTAGCTGAAGATAACGGTATTACAGCACTCCGCCTCGATATTCAGGGAATGGCGGAATGGATAAAGAGCATTATAGAAGAAAACAATATTTCAGCCATCCTTTTTGTGTGGGATGAGTTTACAGAGTTTTTTCAGAACAACCCGAATTCACTTACAGGCTTTCAGACGCTTACAGAAATCAGTTTATCTCATCCGTTTTACTTTATGATTGTTGCTCATGTTGAAAAGCATACCTTTAAAGATGCAAATTTAGGTAAAAAAATTTTTGATCGTTTTACAAAACCGATACAAATTTCTTTGCCTGAAAACATGGCTTTTCGTTTGATGGCACAAGCTATGAAAGTTACAAACGACGTTGTAATGAAAAAAGAATGGGAAATGTATCGTGAAGCACTAAATGAAGACCTTATCAGTGTAAGAAATTCTATAAGGGACAGCATTAAAAGAAGTTCTTTTTTAGGAGAGAAAAAGCTTATTTCTGATGATGAACTAAAAAAAATAGTACCTATACATCCCTATGCTGCACTTATTTTAAAGCATATGTCGGTTGCATTTAATTCAAACCAGCGAAGTATGTTTGATTTTATTATCAGTAATGATATGGATTCTAAAGCATTTAAGTGGTTTATAGCAAATTATGGTCCTACGGATAAAGTTAATCTTCTTACCATAGATATGTTGTGGGATTTCTTTTACGTTAAAGGACAAAATGGTCTTTCCGATGATGTTCGTGTTATTCTTGATTCTTATACGCTGCTCAATTCTGATAAAATGTCTCCTGATGAACAGCGTGTCCTTAAAACAGTGTTGCTTTTTCAAGCTATTTCCATGCGTGTGACTGATGTTGAATTGGTTAAACCAAATGGACAAAATGTTGATCTTGCTTTTATCGGAACAGGCTGGCATAAAGGTCAGGGTCAATCTATTGCGGAAAAACTGGTTAGAGATAATATTCTTTTTAAGAAAACACTTGGAGGCGGCAAAACAGAGTATACTGTTGCCAACAGTACCGGTGATGCTGCAACTATACGCAAGAAAAAGGATGAGGTATTAAGCAGTGTTAAAACGCAGGATCTTATTATCAATGCCGGACTGAAAGATGCTGTGCAGCTTCCCGCACCGATTGCAGGACGATATATACTCAATGCAGCCGCTACAGGTAATTTTACAAGCGAGTTAGGAAAGATCAGTCATACCCCTGACAGATTCAATCTCTTAGTGACATTTGCATTGAATGATGACGAAGCTGCTCAGCTGAAATCCCAGATATTAACAGCAGTCCGTTCCGGTAAAAAAGAAGTGATCATCATAGATGCAAGTATTACTCCTATGGGAAAAGATCTTTTTGACCAATATGTTGAAAGTATGGCATACAGTAAGTATTATGCTCAGAACGATAAGCATCGTTCCGGAGAATTCCAGAAACAAGCCGAAAAATGTCTATCTGAATGGAAATCAAAGGTCGCTGCCGGAGCATTTATGCTTTATAGCGCAGAACATCCGAGTGGGATTCGTCTTGCAAATCTTTCTGCTCTTCTGGATGAGCTTATTAAGTATGATCGTGAGATCTATCCCTGCGGTCTCGAACATTATAATGTTATTGCAAATATGTTTGCAAAAGGACCACTGGCTCAAGGTGCAGAATGTGGTATATCAGAGGAACTTAAAGGTACATTCAAAGCACCAAATGAAAAAACAAGTCTTGCAAAGGCTTTGTCCGGAGCGTGGAAAGTCGAAAGATACTGGGAAGATACTTCTAAAAGATCTCTTGCTATTGTAAAAATCAAAACAGAAGTAGAACGACTAATACATGAAGGCTTTGAAAAGCATTCCGGAAGAATAAGTATGTCTGATATATATAATGCACTTACTGAAAAGCCTTTCGGATTCATGCCGAATAACATTACTGCTTTTGTTCTTGGCTTTGTTCTGAAAGAATACGCAAAAGGTGACTATTTCTGGAGTAACGGTTCAAATAATGAGGCTCTGACTGTTGATAAAATGAAAACGATGATAGCTAATGTTATCAATCAAAGTGTTTCACCGCAGAGAAATTTCCGTGAAGAATATATTGTGGAAATGAATGAGGAGCAGAGGGCTTTCCTGAATTGTACCTCAAAGGCTTTCCGTATACCTGCCGCACAGTGCAGTTCTATCGAAAGTGCAAGAGATCAGGTACGCATCAGCATGAAGAAATTTACATTTCCTATCTGGTGTATCAAATACATATTATCTGATATCGAACATAGCTGCTCCGCAGAAATTCTTTCAGAAGTGATAGATGATTATTGTGGTATTGCAAACACAGCTAACGGGAATAAAGACAGTGAAAGTGAATTTGCTGCAGAGATCGGACAAAAGGTAAAAGAAAAACCTGAGATCGTAACAGATTTAGAAAAGCTTCTGACAAACGATAATTGCCGTAACGGTATGCTCAGATATATTGAGGAATTTGAATCAGGTATTCTCAAACAGCTTGCATCTGATATCGGAGATAATGGTGCATATCTGGATGAAGTAAAGAAAAGATTCAATGCAGATGCTGCAAACTGGGTATGGAACTCAGAAACGGCAGATGACAAAATCAGGGATGTTATCCTTGACTATAAAATAATTGCTGAAACAAATAAGAGCCTTCCGAAATGTATTTCTATCAGAGAAGTTATTCAGGGCTGGAACAACAAAACAAATAACATCCGTATGTCCTATGAAGCTTTGAAAAAGTCTGTTGGTGATCTATCCGTATTCCTTGAAGCTCTGCACAATATGAAACTGAGTAATGAACTTCTGGATCAGAAAAAAACGAAGTTTTATGATCTGCTTTGTGCACAGCGTGAAGCCTTTGATCGCTTTTATGCTAATCAGACAAGTACATTCAAATTAGTCGCATCATCATTCCTGAGTGATCTTGATGATGCTGATATAGAATCATTATACAGCGGATTTTCATCAGGGCAGTTTACGAAATCCGCATCGGAGTATTTTAAGTATGTAGAGATAGAAGTATCTGAATATCTTAAAGGTCAGCTGAAGAAAAAACTCAGAGATCTGTGGTTTGAAAAAACGGGTACTAAAGATCCAATTGATTGGTCTTCGAGGTATGACACTCCTATACTTTGTATGTTTGAAGATGTGGAACGTCCCGAAGCAAAAAGAATTTTTGAGATTATGAGGAGTCATTCACCATCGGAAGCTGATGCGAATAATGCATTAGTCTATTTGCAAAAAGCTGGGTTTTATGATAGACTTGCCGATTCAGCTGAGCGGAACAGATGCTTTGTAAAACGAATTGTTGGGGATTATTCCATTCTATTAAGTGATGTCACAGCTGTCAGAGATTATATTTCTTCACACACGACAGAAACACCATATTACTGGATGGACAATTCTGCTATTCAGAACATTATTCGCAAATATGCAGACAAGCAATACAAAACCGGTGGATGCGAACGTGCTTGGTCGGTAATTGATCAGATGAATGCAGGAGAACTGAGGGGATACTTAAAGGATCTCATTTCTGACAATATTAATGTAGGTATTGAAATACTGAAAAATAAGTAGGTGAAAAAATGTATTGCCATGATTTGAATGATTGCTATGACCAGATCAGAGGCTATTCCGAAGGAAATTGCACAGGATACCCTTTGATCGTTAATACTGAAAACTACACAGACTTGCAGGAAATACTTAATCGGCTTAATGCAGACCAGAACAATAAGTGTATTTTGGTGTCAAAGCATCTTTTTTCAAACGGACTTCCTGATGTTCAGAAAGTTATGAGCCTTATGTCAAAAGAAGAAAACTGTGTTGTAGTAGGATTATCTCATTGCATGATGCTTCGAGGTAAGGATGCAGTTGACAGAATGCTTGATGAATGTCTGGGATATTCCGTCAAAGGACATACTGTTATTTTAGTAAGCCATTGCCGTCATTATCTGGAACATTATTGCAAAAGAGATATACGACTCGAAAATCGAATACTTTTTTTATCGGGAGAAAAAACACCCTTGCCTAAGATCAAGTTAGCCACTCCTGATAATCTTCCAGATGGATTAGATTATCTTGATGGTGTAGGAAGTCTTATTTCTTACCTTGAAAGGTTAACTGATGTTGAAGTAGAAAGAAAAAAGTATATTACGGTAGCAACTTCTTTTTCACCTTCTTTGTTCAGATCATCAATGTATCCTATTAATGCTTTTGCGGGTATTTATGATCTCCTGACAGATACTTACTCGGATATAAAAAATGGTACTGATAAGGAAAATGGAACAGATGAACAATGGTCATGGCTTTTATCTGAAATGAAAAGCACGAATGATTTTTGTTCCTATCTTAATAACCGATTTGGTTCGGTAACAGAACTTTCAGCCAATTTAGAGGATGTATTTTCTTCTGACAATAAAAAAGCAAAGTGGCTGTTATGGCTTGGATTGAAGATGTCTGGTGATAAATCGAACGAGTATCTTTCCATTGTTCTTAAAAACAGTACTACTTATGATGATTTTGAAGAGCATATCTATAAAGATTTGCTGGACATTAATTCAGAGGATCCTTTATTTGACAGATATTATGCCGAACGAAAACAATTATTATCACGCTTACCCGAAAACCTGTCTATGATCAAATCTTATTGTCAGTTGATTGGAAGACATGGTAAAAACGGGATATATTATCTTACAGATATGACAAATGATGAAGAAGTTGCACTGATGAAGCTGTTGGATCAGTATGATTGGTCTGATCAGGAACTTTATAACGCTATTGATCATGGATTTCCTGAATTATCCCTGTATATGCGTGGATTTGTATTTGATTCGTCAAATACAAAACTGCCCGATAAATACAATGATTTCCGATTGATTCTAACTGATTATTTCAGAAGATATAAAACTCAGAAGATTTGTAACCATATTGATGAAGATTTCTTGGCGGAAGTAAATTCATTTGCGACAGAGAGACCTTTTTACAAGCTCCAGCCACGAAGCAGTATTCTATCTTCTATGGATCGCAAAAAAGCCCAGGGATTCTTTTTTGATGCTCTTGGTGTTGAGTACTTATCATATATTATTGCAAAATGTGAACAATACGGAATGATATATGAGATCAGCATTGTCAGAAGTGAGTTGCCATCTATTACCGTAATAAATGATGATTATAAACAATATTTCGATACAAAGAACATTTCTGAACTGGATGAACTAAAGCATCACAGTCAGATCTATGATTATCAAAAATGTGCGTACCCGATACATATATTCCGTGAATTGGAAATAATTGACATACAGCTGCGTCAAATCAGATCCCAATTGATTGAAAATGATTCTTTTGATCGTGCAGTGATCATTTCCGATCATGGCGCAAGCAGACTTTCAGTTATTTATAAGCACGAAAGTAAGTCTCAGATTCAGCTTGAAGAAAAAGGTAAACATAGCGGAAGATGCTGTAAGGCAGATGAGGATCCAAATATTCCAGAGGCGGCATACGAGAATGGTTTTGCTGTGCTTGGAAATTATGACAGATTCAAAGGCGGACGTAAAGCTAATCTCGAAGTACACGGGGGAGCAAGTCTTGAAGAAGTTGTAATTCCGATCATAACATTGTCACTAAGACCTGAAAACGTTGAATATTATTTTGTTGATCCGATAATAAAGTATAAGGCTACTAAGCCTTGCGAAATTGTATTGTTTTCTAATATTCCGATGAAAGCTCCTAAAATATGTGTTGAAGGTGTTTTTTATAACGGACTGTTTCAGAGCGATCATAAGCATGCACTTTTTTCTATGCCTGAACTTAAACGAGTCAGGGAATATCAGGCTTATGTATATGATGGAGATGTCAATACCGGTGTCGTGCTTACATTCAGTATAGAACGAAATACTAAACAAAAGAATCTGTTTTGATTTTGTTTTCAGGAGATGAGAAAATGGATGAATTGATGATTGAACAGAATGAAGAAAACAGTTCATTTATAACACGATTAAAGGATTGCTTTGATACAATGGTTGTGTATAAGGATCTGAATAAGAATAATTTTATTTCTTCGTTCAAGCTTCCTTCTTATATGAGAGATTTTATTCTTAAAAACTTCCAGGATGATGAAGGAAATGTCGATATTGATGATGCAAAGGATTTTATAAATACTTATATTCCAAGAAAAAGCGAATGGAAGAATATACAGAACAGTATAATCAACAACGGAGAGACAGTAAAGCTGCTTGCAAAGATATCTGTTAATATCAGTATCGCAACTGGTGAGATAACATTTTCTCTTCCGGATTATAGCTTATCTGCAAGTGATACTATGATTCCTCGTGATGTGTGGGATGAATGCAGCAGCGATCTTTTAAAATCAGAAGAAAACTGGGGTGTCGTCCGGCTTGGTTACCAATATCCTGATGATAAAAAAACTAAAGGAAAAATAAAGCTGTTAGGATTTAAGGATTTTTGCCCCTATGAAGTGGATCTTGAGGAATACAGAGATGCCAGAACTATGTTTTCTCTTGATGAATGGATCAATATTATCTTAGGTGCAGTTGATTATAATGCAGCCGGATACGATAGCATGGAACAAAAGTTAGCTGTTTTAAAGCGCTTACTGCCATTTGTCGAAAAACGGGTTAATCTGATGGAATTAGCACCTCCGGAAACAGGTAAGTCATATCTATTTGGTCAGGTAAGCCGTTATGGCTGGTTGGTATCGGGTAAAGTAACCCGAGCAAAGCTGATTTATGATATAGGAAGAAAGCAAGATGGTATTGTTGCGTTAAGAGACTATGTGGCACTTGATGAGATAAGAGAAGCTGCCTATATGCAGGATGAGGAAATACAGTCTGCTTTACAGGCAATTATGGAGAATGGTAAGTATCGTGCAGCAGATAATCATGAAGTCAATGTTGATGCAGGTATCATATTTCTTGGAAATATTAAATCTCAGGCAATGGATGAATATAGTAATATGTTAACTGAGCTTCCTCGACCGTTTCATATGACCCCTTTTCTTGATAGAATTCATGGATTCATTAAAGGATGGGAACTTCCTCGTATGAATGATGATATGAAAGTGTGCGGATGGGCATTAAACTCTGAATATTTTTCATCTATCATGCATGAACTCAGGGAAGATCCGTCATACAGAGCTATTGTAGATGCAAGAATTGAAATGCCGCCAAAAGCAGGTACTCGAGATACAGAAGCAATAAAAAGAATCTGCACGGCATACCTCAAACTGTTGTTTCCACATGTTCAAAAGCCGGAAGATATTTCATCTGCGGATTTTTATAGGTATTGTTTGCGTCCGGCTATGAATATGCGAAGTATTATTAGAATACAGATGGGAATAATTGATGAAAAAGAAGCGGGGAAAACTGTTCCTCCGTTTACAGTTAAGGAAGTTTGATCATGAAGGAATATAATTGTGTGTCTTGTAGTAAAAAACCTCTGACAAAAAACGAGGTGGGTATAACTATCAAATTATTGGGAGAAGATACAAGGGTTTATTATTGCATTGATTGTCTTGCAGAGTACCTTGATGTAACTGTACAGGATATCTATGACAAAATAGAAGAATTCAAAGAACAAGGCTGTAAGCTGTTTTCATGAGGTGACTATGAAACAATATATTTATGCCGACAACGCAGCAACGACTAAATTAGATGAAGATGCCTTTGAAGCAATGAAGCCATTCCTGCTGGACTATTACGGTAATGCTTCGCAGCCTTATTCCTTTTCTATGAGGGTAAGACGAGCAATGAAAGAAGCAAGAATCGCTATTGCTTCCTGTATAGGTGCATTGCCGGAAGAAATCTTTTTTACCTCCGGCGGCAGTGAAAGCAATAACTGGGCAATAAAAAACTTTGGATTACAGAGTGATCTCAGAACAATATTCACCTCTCAAGTAGAACATCATTCAGTATTGAATGCATGTAAGAGCAAAATCAATGAAGGAACGGCAGTAATATTTCTGCCGGTTACTTCTGACGGATGTGTAACTCTGTCTGCTTTGCAAAATGCCATAGATGATGAGATAAGCGGTCGTGCAGTTGCAAGCTGTGAGACAAAGTTGGTTTCTGTAATGCTCGCAAACAACGAAATTGGTACGATACAACCAGTTAGAGAACTTGCTGAAATTGCACATGAACATGGCTACTATTTTCACACTGATGCTGTTCAGGCAGTGGGACACATACCTGTCAATGTACAAAAGCTCGGTGTGGATATGCTGTCTGCGTCTGCCCATAAATTTAACGGACCGAAGGGGATAGGTTTTTTGTATATCAAAAAAGGAATGCCAATTTATCCTCTGATAAATGGCGGGCAGCAGGAGAACAGTATGAGAGCTGGAACAGAAAATATAGCTTCAATTGTGGCAATGGCAGCTGCCCTTAAGAAAAACTGTTCTGATATGGAAATGAATACCAAAAGGCTGTTAAGTCTTGAACAGGTATTTCTTGATCGTTTGAATTCATCAGGCATTGACTTTATAAGAAACGGGAGCGAAAATCATATCCCCGGCAATGTTAGTATTTCTTTCAAAGGACAAAGCGGAGAAATGCTGCTGCACAGGCTTGATCTGATGGGAATTTGTGTTTCAACCGGTTCTGCCTGTGACAGCAAGGAGACACAGATATCTCATGTGCTAAAGGCTATCGGACTTGGTGAAAGCTATGCGAAAGGCACAATAAGAGTATCGTTTGGGAAAGACAATACTATTGATGAGGCGAAGAAAATAGCAAGGTCTCTTATTTCAATCATCAGCCCATATAATACTAAAAAATGATCTCTGAATCTTAACATATATCAATATGTCTTCTGAAATGATATGTTATTATGATTTTAGAAGGTTGTAAAAATGATATCTTGTTATTACTCCGGACTTCCTGAGCCGTATCAGAAAGACTATGAGAGAAGAACAACAAAATAACCGCCGGCAAGACATGATCTGTTTTGCCGGCATTACTCGTTATAGACAGATGATATGCTGTTAAATGGCATAAATATATTGAATTATACTTGATTATGCAGTATAATATAAGTAGTATATGCCAATAATCAGCATAAGGAGTGTTTGCTATGCTTTTGAACTTTACTTGCAAAAATTTCAAATCATTCAGAGATGGATTTTCTTTCAATATGGTTCCTGAAAAACGTATGAAAGAGCTGGATTATAGTATTCTTTCAGAAAGGATCGGTAAAAAAGATGAAAAAGCTTTGTCTGCATCTGTAATATATGGACCTAATGCAGCCGGAAAAACATCTATTATCAATGCGATGTCATGTATGCGTCAGATGGTGCTCAGAGGAAATATCAAGGATTCGGAAGATGATCGTTGCGGAGATCATATCATCAATGGTATGTCACTTGCTCCTTTTGCGTTCCGGACTGATGCCGAGGCGGTAGAATTTGATGTGACTTTTACGACTGACGGTACGAAATATCGTTATCTGATTACCGTTTTTCTGGGTGCTTTCCTTGATAAGAAGACAGAAAGATATATTGAAAAAGAACAGCTTTATGTAAATGATGAACTTGTATTCAGCAGGACAAAAGATGCAGTTGATAAACTTAATCTTATTCCCATAGAAAATAAGCTGAATATAGGATTTGATATTAAAGATTCTGAAAAAATGTTGCGTGTGATGAGTAGTAATATTACTTCAGAAAGCCTTCTGCTTGTGACAGACTTTAATTCTTTTTGCAGTAAAAAGGTTGTTGAAAATATTCGTACATGGTTTGAAAGGAAGTTCCTTATAATTAATTCTTCTGACAGAATCAGATTTATGCCAAGTATTCCTGATGATAATGGCTGGGCGATCACAAGTAAGGAAATCAACAGAATAGCTCAGGAAGCCGGAATTGTGGGAAGCAAATTTGTTTATGTTAACGATCCTGAAACTCACAGGACAAAGTTGATGTCTGTACTTAAGAAAACGGACAGCACTGCTTACGGACTGGATGCTGACCGTATAGAATCTGTCGGTACAATGCGGCTTATTTCTATCATGCCGGCTATTATTACTGCTTTGGAAAATGGTTCGGTTCTAGTGATGGATGAACTTGATGCATCACTTCACCCGATGATCGTTATGAATCTGATCTCTGTTTTTCATAATGACAGTGTAAATAAAAATGGTGCACAGCTAATATTCAATACACATAATCCTATCTACCTGAATCATAATCTGCTCAGGCGTGATGAAATAAAGTTTGTTGAGCGTGATGCAAAAAGCAAATCGAGCAGCTTATATGCTTTGTCTGATTTTAAAGCAAATGGAGAAGCAAGCGTCAGAAAAACAAGTGATTATATGAAAAATTACTTTATTAATCGTTATGGTGCAATAGTTGATATAGATCTGACGGATATTATTGCTGATGTTCTGAGAGGAGCTGAAAGCAATGAATAAAAAAGAATCGAGACAATTCAATATTTCGGTTGAGGGAGCAGTTTGCGAAAAGCTGTACTTTGAACATTAATTTCATTATTTGAGAATAGCGTTGAATTGAAGTATCTGAGGTGATATTATGTTGACGATTTATAAAAACAAGAAGGATATTCCAACAGATAAAGAGTATGTAGAGCTGAACGACATCTTTTTCAATATGAACACTTCATCCTTGCTGGATGACAGGGCAAAGGATATCATAAGAGATATTGATGCTTCGGAACTGATCAGCAGGTACAAGATACTATCATGCTTTAATGGAGTTCCAGATGATTATGCTGACCTAACGGCTACGGGGAGAAAGGAAAATAATATGAAAACTTGGTATCTTGCAACTTACAAGAAAACAGACGGCAACTACAGCACAGCTCTTGTCCTGAGCGACAGCGAAGCAAAGGCAGAGGAGCATTTCAAAGAATATGAATCGTCATCTGTCCGAATTGCAGCAGAGAACGAAATCTACCACTACCGTAGCAAAGGCTGCCCGGTTGTTGAACTTTGAACAACAGAATAAACAAAAGAAAGCAGGAGTATCAGCCTTAATAACAAAGGTTGATGCTCCTGCTATTTTATTTCCTGTTCGGTTTTATTGAAAAAATCGCTGTCAAAGAATTCTCTGACCGAAATATCCAGACCGTCACAAATAATCTTTATCGTAACAACACCAGGATTTTTACTTTTGGTGTTAAGCAGACTATATATTGTTGATGGGGAAACACCGCACAAATTGGCAAGACCGTTGATTTTGAGATTCCTTTCATTGCAAAGCTCCTTTATCCGCTCTGCAACAGCCTCTTTTGTATTCATAGACAGCCCTCCCACGATTATCATTACCATAATTGTATAAAAATATGGGATATATCGTGTGGGATATATCGCAAATATCGAAATAAAATGCTATAATTACGATATATCCCATATAATAAGGAGAGGTTTGTAAAATATGGACAACAAAGAAAAAACTTGTTGCTTCTTTGGACACCGTGAAGTTACTCATAATATCAGAGAAAAATTGACAGCAATAATTGAAAAGCTGATTACTGAGTACGGTGTAACAGAGTTCTATGTCGGTAATCAGGGACAGTTTGACAGTATGGTTTATTCCGTTCTGAAAGAGCTGAAAGTTAAGTATCCTCATATCAGATATTCCGTTGTTCTCGCCTATATGCCTGATGAGCATATCAAGGAAGTCTATGGAGAAGATACTCTCTTTCCTGATGGTATGGAGTCCGTTCCGAAGCGTTTTGCAATCAACAGAAGAAACGAGTGGATGATCCAGCACTCAGGTTATGCAGTGTGCTATGTGTATAAGGTTACGGGCGGTGCAGCTAAGTTCAGGGAGAAAGCGGAAAAGAGAGGATTGCGGATAATAGATGTACAAAATTGAATGTAGTGCAATTTATTGTACATGATAGAAATGAAATAATTATTGTGGAACTTGTATAATTGTGTGGAATGTGATAGAATTATTATGTATATATTTTTGTTATACTTGAAGGATTAATGATGAGTTATACAATTATAGAGAATATACTAAGTTAAGTTGGAGATTTGGTTAATATTTTTTTGGAGGAGAAAACTATGTCAAAGTTAAATATAGATCAAAAATGTGTCAGAATGTTATTCAGTGAAAAAAAGTCGGATTTTCTTATCCCGGATTATCAAAGACCTTATGCTTGGGGCGAGAAAGAATGTCAGACTCTGTGGGATGATCTTTTTCTGTTTGCTTTTCCGGAAAATGATTGTGACAAGTTTAACAGTGAAAGCGATGAATATTTTCTTGGTCCCATTGTTACTTTCAAAAACAGTGAAGGAAAAATGGAAATAATTGATGGACAACAAAGACTTACAACTCTTATGTTGCTTCTGAGAGCGTTTTATGAAAAATACGGAAGTATGAAGAATGATAAAGCTATTAAAACAAGCAAATTTATTGAGCAATGTATATGGAAAACAGATGAGTTTGGAGACCCTGATAAATCTGCACTGAAAATAAATTCGGAAGTTGCAACTGATAAGGAAAAAGATGAATTTCTTAATATTCTGAAAACAGGAACTGTTACAGATATTGAAAGAAGCAGTTATGCAAATAATTATCGTTTCTTTCAGAAAAAAATCGTTGAATTTTTAAATACTTATCCCGATTGGTTTTCATTTTTTCCGATAAGAATAATGAATAATTGTATTTTACTTCCTATAGAAGCAGAATCTCAGGATACTGCACTTCGTATCTTTTCAACCTTAAATGACAGAGGAAAGCCTCTTTCTGATGCAGATATTTTCAAGGCTCAATTCTATAAATACTATGCATTAAAAGGTGAAAAAGACAAGTTTATTCAGAAGTGGAAGTCTTTGGAAGTATTATGTGATTCGATTTTTCACCCGATTACAGGGACCCCAATGGATGAGTTGTTTACACGCTACATGTATTATGAAAGAGCAAAGCAGGGAAATAAATCTTCTACTACCGAAGCATTGCGTAAATTCTATGAAAGAAACGCTTACAGCCTTCTTAAAAACGATCAGACATTTGAAAATTTAATAGATCTGGCAGATTTTTGGAATGATGTACAAAATCAAAGTGTGGATAGATTTTCTGATAGGACTCTGAGAAGATTATATGTACTAAATTATGCTCCGAACAGCATGTGGACATATTTTGTATCTGTGTACTATATGTCAAATAAGGATAAAAACGGACTTCTGGATGATGATCTGTTTTATCAGTTTTTGAATAAAATAACAGCTTTTATCTGGTGCTATGCTATAACTAATCCCGGAGTAAATGCACTTCGTACACCGGTTTATGCTGAGATGTTAAATATTGTAAGCGGCACACCGGTTACTTTTAATGATTTTTTGTTTAACACGCAACAAGTCCAGAATGCATTTAACAATTATGTTTTCAGCAATAACCGATCAATAACAAAATCACTTTTGACTTGGTGGGCTTTTCAAAATCCGGAGCAGGAATTGATCTCGCTGGAAACTGTGCTTGAAATAGAACATATTTATGCTAGAAACAGACAAGCTAAAGAACATTCTCTTGCCAATCCAAGAAATATTGAATTACTGGGCAATAAAGCTCTACTTGAAAAAAGGATAAATATTCGTGCATCAGATTATCGGTTCTGTGATAAACAAAAGTACTATATTGGATTTGAGAATAGCAGGAAACAAATGAAAGAAGGTACAAAAAATAGGGAACTGATTGATATTGCATCTTCGCATACTGACTTTACAGAAACTGACATTGTACAGCGTAATGCAAAAATCATAGCAGGATTTATTGATTATCTGAGAGAGAATGATTTATTAAGCTATGAATAAAAAAGTTGACTTACAACGAAACGGAGTATAAATATGCTGAAAGACGGACTTTACGAACAGGTAATAAATTCCTTGATAATGAGCTTGCCGTAACAGACAAGCTCATTCAGACTGCTGCGATCGATCCGGCAGAGGCTGCAAAGATTCTTTCACAATATATCTCAGAGGTCGTGGAAAAGGGACTGCAAAATGTCAGAGATAATGGCGGAGATATTTCCTCTCAGGTGGAGCTTGTGAATAAGATCATTTCTTCCGTGATTTCAGAAACGCAGGAGGACGGATTTGATTCGATGTCTGTTGCAAAGCGGGCTGAAATGCTGCTTGCACTTATCGAAAGGAATAACAGTATCCACTGTACGATGCAAAGTTGAATATGCTTTTCATTACATTAAGGTTCGTTTTAAATTTACAAAAGTCCGCTACCGTGGAATTGCAAAAAATCTTCATAAGCTGAGTGTCTTGTTTGCCTGTACCAATTTGCTGATGTATGCTTATGCGAAAAAACACTCTGTACAAGCTGTGGGATAAGTGTACCCTTTTGAGGATAAGAACCCTCAAAAATGGCTTGGGGATACTGTTTTTGCTCTGTTTTGTGTATATTTAGTGATCAAAATCAGCGTGATAGTAATTTGAATTTGGAATACATTGATTTATTCAGTGTTTCCTTAGAAAACGACATCCGGATAAGCCGTGCATCTGACGTTATTTAATGCGATAATTTCAGAAGGTGAACCGAAGCTGCTTGAACACAATGATATGAAGTGGATAACTGTTTCTGAACTTTCTGAATTTGAGTTTTGTCCGGCGGATGAGGAGATAATAAGGATCCTGAAAAACGGATAAGGTGAAACCCTTAGCTATATCAGAAGACTATGATAGATGGAAATATAAAAACTGATTGTTTATAAATCTTAACATACATCAATGCGTCCCCTGAAATGATATGTTATTATAATTCCAGGAGGTTGATAGAAATGAACGAAAAAAGTTTTAACTTAGCAAAAACAGCGCTTACAATTACTACCGTACTTACTCTTTTTGTTGCAGGCTTTGAAGTATTAATGGCGATATACGGTTACAAACCGGGGATGAATATTTTTGATATTGCCACTTATGCAAACGCAAATATGAATGCCTACTGCCTGATACTCATTCTGGCAAATCTTATTCTTCTGCCTTTTGCCATCTTGCTCTATCATCAGAGCGGCATCAGCCTGAAAAAGGAAATAGCTGAGAAAAAAACTCTCGGCAGGGATATTCTTCTTGGTATGGCGGCGCTTGTTGTATCAATGATCGTCTCTCTGGGGTATAGCTTTGTCTTTGCCGCAGGAAGGTCTGAGCTTGCGTTCAATGATACCGATACTTCCATTGGTACAACCATTATGAAAATTATTTCGTTGGTGTTCGTCAGCGGTATCTGCAAGGAAATTTATTTCAGAGGCTTTGCAAAATGCTTTGTGGGCTCAGTTTTAGGTGAAACAAAAGCCCTGCTTCTTTTTAATATTCTGTTTTCTTTGCTTGACTGGTACAATTTCGGCTTTTCGTTTTTCGCAGGACTTATCTGGATATGGGCATACAAAAAGAGCGGTCATATGATCTCTTCTATTATACCTCATGCCGGTGCTAATCTTGTAGGTACCATATATCTTATCGTTATGTGCGGAGGTATGAAATAATGAATAAAGAAAGCATTGTTATTCAGCTAAAAGAACTTGCAGATCAGAACGGTGTTTGCTTTGATGAAGAAATTCTGAGCAGGGCAGTAGAGCTTGCACAGTTCAGGTTGTTTCCGAAAGGAACTACTCTGAAAAGCATCGGTGATAAGGCGCAGAAGACCGCCTTTGTTCTTGACGGACTTGTGCGCTGCTATTATATTGACGGCGATGGGAACGATATTACACGGGGATTTGGCTTTAACGGCGGTATGTGCATGGACGAGGGTATGATGGGGCATAGTGAGCATATATGTATGTGGGAGACTTTGGAGGAATCCACACTTATGCTGTTTGATGTTCTTGAGCTGAAAAGCCTTATCATGAGCAGTGAAAGCCTGAAAACTATATGGATAGCCCTGCTTGAGAACGGTCTGAAATACAAGATATATCGAGAAAGCAGCTTTCTGACAGAAAATGCAACGAAGCGTTATCTGTATTTCAGAAAGCACCATCCGCAGCTGTGCGACCGTGTTCCGCAGAAGCATATTGCTACATATCTTGGCATTACCCCCGAATCCCTTAGCCGTATCAGAAAGACCATGAGAGATGAATAATTAAAAACCGCCGGCAAGACATGATCTGTTCTGCCGGCAATTATTCTTGAATAAAGCAATGGTGCGAAATAATGTAAAAATATCAGAAAATGCCCTTGATATTTACACGAATATTTTATATACTATAATTATAATACAGTTAAAGAGGGTATGAAAATGTACAGAAAGGTAATGGAATATCTGAAAAGCTGGAAGGAGAGCGAATACCGTAAGCCGCTTATTTTGCAGGGTGCAAGGCAGGTGGGGAAGACCTATACTCTGCTTGAATTCGGGCGTACCTGTTATGAAAATGTTGCTTACTTCAATTTTGAGACTGACCCGAAGCTAAGTGCCACATTTGAGGATAATATAGGCCCTGAGTATCTGATACCGATTCTGTCGCATATCTCCGGACAGACTATCATACGCGAAAAAACGCTCATTATTTTCGACGAGGTTCAGCTTTGCGAGAGGGCACTGACATCTCTGAAATACTTTTGCGAGGAAGCGCCGGATTATCATATTGTTGTTGCCGGCAGTCTTTTAGGAGTGGCTGTGAATCGGGCGAGGTTTTCTTTCCCTGTGGGTAAGGTGGATATAAAGACGATGTATCCGATGGATATGGAAGAGTTTCTGCTTGCGATGGGTGAGGAATATCTTGTGGGTCAGATAAAGGAATGCTTTGCATCTGATTCTCCTATGCCGCCCGCACTTCATGATGCGGCAATGAAGCTGTACCGTCAGTATCTGGTTGTAGGCGGTATGCCGGAATGTGTGAAGCAGTTTGTTGAAACAAAGGATCATATCCTTGTCCGTCACACTCAGGACACGATCCTCCAGAGCTATCTCAATGACACGAGCAAGTACAATAATCTGAATGAAATAAAGAAAACAAGACTCGTCTATGATAATATCACCGTTCAGCTTTCAAAGAAGAATACAAGGTTTCAGTACAAGCTTGTGAAAAAGGGCGGAAGGGCTTCTGAATTTGAAAATGCTATTGAATGGCTTTGTCTTTCCGGTATCGTTTCACAGGTTTATAAGGCGGAGCAGATAAAAAAGCCCCTTGAAAACTACCGTGATATTGATGCGTTTAAAATATATGTTTCCGATCTGGGACTGCTTTGTGCCAAAAAGAATCTGTCGGCAGACGATATTTTATATATGAGCGAAGAGCTTGACGATTTCAAGGGCGGCATGGCTGAAAATTATGTTCATGTACAGCTTATGATAAACGGTTATACGACATATTACTGGGAATCTGAGCGCGGGGCAGAGGTGGATTTTGTTATTCAGCGTGAGGGCAAGCTTATTCCGGTTGAGGTCAAGTCTGCCGATAACACCAAAGCAAAAAGCCTGAAGGTCTATATCGACACCTATAAGCCGGAATATGCAATAAAGCTTTCAGCAAGGAATTTCGGATTTGAGGACGGCAAAAAGACGGTCCCGCTTTATGCGGCGTTTTGTATATAAGCATCAGAAAACCGGTGATTATAAAATGGACTATGTTTATAGATACAATTCTCCCATCGGGAGCGTGACAATGGCAAGCGACGGAACCGCACTAACAGGATTATGGTTTGACGGTCAGAAATATTTTGCCGGAACGCTTTCAGAGCCGTATGAAGAAAAGCTCCTTCCTGTTTTTGAAGATACGATAAGGTGGCTTGATACCTATTTCAGCGGCGAAATACCTGCTTTCATGCCGGAGTTATCTGTACAGTCCACACCATTCAGAAAAGCCGTGTGGGATATATTGCTGACTATTCCCTATGGGCAGACTATTACCTACGGTGAAATAGCAGATATCATTGCACAGCAAACGGGCAAAAAAATGTCCGCACAGGCTGTTGGCGGTGCAGTGGGGCATAATCCGGTTTCGATCATCATTCCATGCCACAGAGTAGTAGGTGCAGACGGCAGTATGACAGGGTATGCAGGCGGAATTGTAAGGAAAAAGTTTTTGCTGGAGCTTGAAGGAATTAAAAAGGGAGGAATAATTGCGGCTGAAATAAAGCCTGACTATCTGCTTGTATGTACAGTTTTTAAAGGGTAATCTCAGCTTTGAGAAGAAAATTGACAAGCAGTAATTGGCTCATAAAATGTTGTGATTTGATTTATATTCACTCATGAAATTGTATTTTCTCAGCTGTATTCTGATGGATATGCATAAGTGATAGTTAAATTCATTTGAAAAAGTTTCAGAATTACAGAAAATTGCCTTGAAAAAGTTTTAAAATCGGATAAATTTCGCTTGAAAAAGTTTGTGCAGCCTTTTTATATGTTTTTTGCTTGAAGAGTATAGAAGTAATAATATTTTGAGGTGATAATGAAATGATAACAGTGTTGTTTCCGGCAGATTATTTTGATCAGAATAAACCGGATGATAATTTTATAAAGGAATACGTGGCCGCATCGGAGAATAATCTCAATGTGCTTCTGTTTTCATATGATACATTTCTCGAAGAAGAAAAGCTGCGGCTGAAAGGTGATACATCTTTGACTTGTACTGTGATATACAGAGGATGGATGCTGAAGCCTGAAAAATATGCTGAATTATATGAAAAGCTTCAGAACGTGGATTTGCAGCTTATAACAACTCCTTCTGAATATAAAAGAATGCATTCATTTCCGGAAATATATCCTGAATTGATTGAGGATACTGCACCTATGATCGTCTATGATGATCCTGAAAAAATTGATTATGAACAGATCAGGAAAACTTTCAGAAAATGTATGGTAAAAGATTATGTAAAATCTGTCAAAGGTACGGATTTCCCGAAGTGTATCAGCACTGAAATAGGGGAGGATGAATTCAGAAGTCTGATCAGAAAATTCCTTTCTTACAGAGGAAATCTTTATACCGGAGGAATATGTATCAAAGAGTTTCTGGAACTGAAACGGTATGGCGAAAAGACGAATGAATATCGTGTGTTCTACTGTAATAATCAGGCGATAACGATAAGCAGAAATTCTGGTCAGTCGGAATACCTGCCCGAACCTCCGGAGGCACTTATACAAAAATACAGCAACTTGAATAGTCCGTTCTATACAGTAGATTATGCCGAGACAGCAGACGGAAGCTGGAAAATCATTGAAGCCGGAGACGGTCAGGTGTCGGGATTGTCTGACTTTCAGAACGCAGAAAGCTTTTACAGAAAACTGTCGTTGATTTATGATATATGAATCAGCGGAAAGGGAATGATATTAATGTTGAACATTTTTTTAATAGGATCTGTCGAGGGGACGGCACACTGCTTCAAAAAACAGCTTGGTCTGGAAGGCGAAAACATGATGTCACTTGAATTATTCCTTCATGCAGGAAATATTTCCGTTCCTATGTCCGTACATTCAAGAAAAAAAGTTTATGATGCTTATTTTGACGGATATTTCGGGATTGTCTCGGAAGAAATACGAAGATTAAAAAAATAAAAAAAAATTTGAAAAAAGAGAATTCTGTTTGTATATGGTTCTCAAAAAAGATGCAGATGAATATCTTGGAATGCTTGCTTTTACAAACTATCGTCTTTATCACCTATTGGAGAGTGGTAAACTCATATTAGTTAAACAAGGGGTCGTTCAGCAGGGAGTATACGGTTGGGCGAAGGAATTCTTTAAATCTATAGTGAAAATTAGTGATTGATGTATAGGTGATATTTGATATAATTATGGTATTCTCGGATATGTATCGCTCAGAATGCCCTTAAATCGTCTTATTGCTCAAAAAAGGGGAACTATACATTTGACAGCAAAAGATTGCTTACAGGGCTGATGCAAGCTGCCTGCAGCGTGTCTTTTCTTGGTGATAAGCAATAGTTGGCAGTTGGTCATAATACCTATGGCCAACAGAAAAGTATTCATATTCAGGGTCCGGCGGCTCGCCGGTTGCACATTCCATCTTGAACTGTTTGAATGAATAGATTATAATATATACAGAAGCTCTCAGGAGGTGTGGAGAATGGGTATCTTTGTTAATCCGGGAAATGCAAGCTTTACAGAAGCATTGAATTCAAAAATATATGTTGATAAATCAGGTCTTATATCTGTTATCAATCAAAGAATTAAAACACAGCAGAAGTATATCTGTGTCAGCCGTCCGAGAAGATTCGGTAAGTCACTCAATTTAGGTATGCTTGCTGCTTTCTATAGTAAGGATTGTGATAGTCATGAGCTTTTTGATAATCTTGCCATATCCGGCGATAAAGCCTATGAAGAGCATCTTAACAGGTACAATGTTATTTATCTGAATATGCAGGATTTCCTGAGTACAAGCAAAAGTGTGGAGGAAATGATCGCAGTTCTGACCGAAAGCCTGATGATAGATTTTGAAGATTGTTTTCCGGATGTGAAGTTGTATCCGAGGCTCGGTTTAGTCTATAACCTGAAAAGGATTTATGAAAGCACAAAGAAGAATATGGTTGATAAAGATAATAAAACTGTGACGGAGTATGAGCCTTTTATCTTTCTGATAGATGAATGGGATTGTGTTATGCGTGAGAACATGGATAACAAGGATGCACAAAAAACATACCTTGATTTTATCCGTAATCTCCTGAAAGATAAGACCTATGTTGCCCTTGCTTATATGACAGGCATACTGCCGATCAAAAAATATGGCACACATTCTGCTTTGAATATGTTTGATGAATACTCCATGCTTTCATCAATAAGCGTAGAACAATTTACAGGATTTACGGCTCAGGAGGTTAAGTTGCTCTGTGAGCAGTATGATGTAAGCTTTGACGATATGTGTTCATGGTATGACGGTTACAATCTTAATGGTACTGAATTGTATTGTCCTCGATCTGTGATTAAAGCTGTTACGGAGAGGGAGTTCTCTAACTATTGGACGAAAACGGAAGTATATGAGGCTCTTTCAAGCTATATAGCTATGAATTATGACAGTCTTCATGATATAGTCGAAAAACTTTTAGCTGGTGAAGAAATAGAGATTGATACAGATACCTTCCAGAACGATATGGTTACATTCCATTGTGCGGATGATGTGCTGACTCTGCTGGTTCATTTAGGCTATTTAGCATATCGGATTGATACCAAATGCGTTTATATCCCGAATAAAGAAGTGCGTGACGAGTTTGTCAGGAGTATGAAAGTTACCGGACTGTGGAAGGAAACAATAGATGCCGTTCTGAAATCAAAACAGCTTCTTGTAGATACTCTTGCCGGAAAAGCGGATGTAGTTGCTGACTGCATCAGACGGGTACATGAACAGAACAGCTCTGTCCTCAACTACAACAACGAGCAGTCCCTGCGTTTTATCGTGCTGATCGCTTATTACTACGCAAGAGAGCAGTACAATATCATTCAGGAGTTTCCGGCAGGGGAGGGCTTTGCAGATATAATATTCATACCAAAACCGTTCATTGATGCAAATGCTTATCCGCCTATGGTGGTCGAGCTGAAATGGAATAAAACTGCTGATGCGGCTATTGCTCAGATCAAGAACAAAAAGTATCCTGATGCACTTAGCGGTTATGATAATA
>Ga0256407_10002749_pt1 | contig 32823 bp, 31 predicted proteins | sample RumenRJG_04DNA_FD_193489 | JGI IMG/M metagenome (GOLD analysis project Ga0256407, IMG submission 193489) | Bovine rumen microbial communities from Lethbridge, Alberta, Canada - RJG_04 | ecosystem: Host-associated > Mammals > Digestive system > Stomach > Rumen | place: Canada: Alberta...
CCTAGCCGGTTATAATCAAAAATCCGATAGGTTACATCCGACGACTGCTGCACCTCAGCCAAGAGGATGCCGCCACAGATGGCATGCACACGTCCCGCCGGCAGATAGAACACATCGCCCGCTTTCACCTGATGGTCAGCCAGAACCTCCGTGATCGTCCCGTCAGCAATACGCCGGTAGTATTCTCCCACTTGAATCTCCCGTTTGAATCCTGCATAGAGATGGGCACCCTCATCAGCCTTGATGACATACCACATCTCCGACTTGCCCATCTTCCCATGCTCACGCATCGCCATCTCATCATTGGGATGCACCTGGATACTCAGATCCTTTTGGGCATCGATAAACTTTACTAACAGGGGCAACTGACCATGGTATTTCTCATTTACCTTCTTGCCAAGGATGGCTTCGGGCTGTCCATGGATCACCGACACCAGATCCCTACCCTGCCACGCACCATTGCTGATGATACTCGTACTGGTGGGCACGGCACTCACCTCCCAACTCTCCCCAATCGGTTCGTCGGAAGGTTCCATCCCCTTGTAGGGACGAAGCTGTCCACCACCCCACACCACGGTATGTAGGTTCGGCTCAAACAGCAGCGGATAAAGCAATGTCTGTTCGTTCATTTGTAAAGTGATATCGTACTTTCTGGATCATAGGCCCGATCCTTCGCCTCAAAGATGGTAGTACCATCCTCATGGGGGATAAAAGTGTGATACACATTGCGAGGCACCTGAACTGCAGCACAATCACTACCTGCTCTCAATGTCACACGCGCCGTCTCTTCCCCAAACTCATCATAAGTCACCTCGTCCCCACTCCCTCGCAACACGATGATCGTCTCTGACGACGCCGTATGTCGGTGAATCGGAATCACAGTATCCTTCATCATGACGTTCAGCATACGTTGAGAACTGTCACGCCAATTGGGATCCTCATCCAACGCCTGCGTCCGCAGATCATGACTCATCCGACGCCGAGGAGAAGCCTTGGCCGCTTCCTCTATCGTATCAAACAGATTATAATCTAGTATTTTCATTAATATTTTCTCCACACCATCTTATTTACAACTCCGACGTAAGATTGGATAATCTTCACTACCTTAGTTGAGACGTTTTCTTCAATGTAATCAGGAACAGGGATACCATAATGGCCATCAGCATTGAGAGAAACTGCAGTATCCACAGCCTGAAGCAAACTGGCTTCGTCAATACCAGCAATAATAAAGCAGGCCTTATCGATTGCCTCGGGACGCTCTGTCGAAGTACGTATACAAATAGCTGGGAATGGATGACCTACCGACGTAAAGAAACTACTCTCTTCGGGCAATGTGCCAGAATCGCTTACCACAGCAAAGGCATTCATCTGCAGACAATTATAGTCATGGAAGCCTAATGGCTCATGCTGAATCACTCGCTGGTCAAGTTGGAACCCAGATTGTTCCAAACGCTTGCGAGAGCGGGGATGACAAGAATACAATATCGGCATATCATACTTCTCCGCCATCTTATTGATAGCGGTGAACAGACTCATAAAGTTTTTCTCCGTGTCAATATTTTCCTCTCTATGCGCTGAAAGCAAGATGTACTTGCCTTTCTCTAAACCAAGGCGCTTGTGAATATCACTAGCCTCAATCTCCGTCAAATTCTGATGCAAAACCTCTGCCATAGGTGAACCTGTCACATATGTACGTTCCTTTGGCAGGCCACAGTCAGCCAAGTAACGACGTGCATGCTCAGAGTAAGCCATGTTCACATCGCTGATAATATCCACGATGCGACGGTTGGTCTCTTCGGGCAGACACTCGTCCTTGCATCGGTTACCAGCCTCCATGTGGAAGATTGGAATATGCAGGCGCTTCGCGCCAATAACTGACAAGCAGCTATTGGTATCGCCCAATACCAGTACTGCATCTGGCTTCGTCTCTACCATCACCTTATAGCTCTTATCGATGATGTTACCCATCGTGGCCCCAAGGTCATCACCCACAGCCTCCATATAGATATCAGGATCTGCGAGTTTCAAGTCCTTGAAGAACACTCCATTCAGATTATAATCATAGTTCTGACCAGTATGTGCCAACAGACAGTCAAAGTACTGACGACATTTATTAATCACCGCCGCTAATCTGATAATCTCAGGTCTTGTACCAACGATAATCAACAATTTCAGTTTACCATCATTCTTAAAATGTTTCATAACAATATGAATTAATATCCTAATATTTTTTCAAGATGACTAATCGACTTATCCAATTCAAAATGAGCCATTTGGAATTCTTTACCTTTTCTACCCATCTCTGCCAGCACAGCCTTATCCATCTTTGACATCTTCCGAATGGTCAAGGCTAAGCCCTCTGCATCTGCTGCAGCCACACTTCTACCACAACCAGCTTCTACAATAATCCTCGGGCCTTCCCCGTTCATCATCGCCAAAATCGGTTTCCCCGCCGACATATAGGCCTGCAATTTAGCAGGTGCAGTCAAATTAAAAATGCCTACATCCTTCAAAGTCATTAGCATCACGTCCGCCTTCTCAAAAAAGGAAGGCATAGCCTCAACAGGATGCCTACCTACCCAGTGCACCGTTTCCTGTAATCCATGCTCATGCTGATATTGCTCCACCCAAGGACGCTTACGACCATCCCCGACAAAGACAAAATGCAGATTCTTATCATCTTTCAACAACTGAGCAGCCTCCATGATATGGTCAAAATCCTGAGCCTCACCCATATTCCCTGCAAACATCGCAATAAAACCATCTGGAAAAGCAGGAAGAGGATAATCTTCTGATTTCTCCAATGCCTTATCGGCCCAATTGGGGAAATACACCAATCGATCTTTATAGTCGCCTTTTTGTGTAATTGATTCTACAAACCCTTTTGAGCTCATCAGGATTTTATCAGAATGTTTGTATATCCATTTAGTCAGCGCCTCGAACATACCCAAGACTTTCGGATTATTGATGCCTCCTGCCGCTTGCAGACTCTCGGGCCACAGATCAAGAACCCAAAAATACAATGGAATCTTCTGTATCTTCTTAACAATCACTGCAGGAACGCCAATCATGACTGGCGAAGTCTCGTGAATCAACACTCTATCAAACCTCTTAAACACTCCCAGATAAAGGCTAAGGATGATAGAAGAAATGAAGAAACTGACATAATTTAGTAACAACCTGACTGCCCCCCCATTTCCCCTCGGAATGATGAAACCACGATATATCTTCACGCCATTGAGAGTCTCACGTCTTTTACGAAAGATCCCATAGCCATCAAAATATTTGCCTTTCGGATAATCTGGTATCGCCGTCAGTACAGTCACCTCATAACCACGACGGACCAATTCAAATGCCACATCATTGCATCTGAACGTCTCAGGGAAGAAATGATTGGTACAAATCAGGATTCTCTTTGTCATCATCACACTTTTTCAAAGAATGTATCAGGTTTGTTGGGATCAAAAATCTCATTACAATACATCACCGTCACTAGATTCTCCGTTTCACTCAGATTAATGATATTGTGCGTATAACCCGGTAACATGTGGATACACTGGATATGATCACCGCTCACCTCGAATTCAATCACCTCGTCTGTTCCGATCTTTCGTTCCTGAATCAGTCCATGTCCAGCCACGACAATAAAGAACTCCCATTTCGTGTTATGCCAGTGCTGTCCCTTCGTAATCCCCGGTTTCGAGATATTGATGCTCACCTGACCGCTATTCAACGTATGCACTAATTCTGTGAACGAGCCACGGTCATCCACATTCATCTTTAACGGGAAAGCCACTTTCTCTTTCGGTAGATAACTCAGATACGTTGAGTACAGTTTCTTGGCAAAACTTCCTTCTGGTATCTCAGGAATCATCAATGTCTTCGGCTGTTCAGCGAAATGATGGATCAGATCCACGATTTCACCAAGCTTTACATGATGCGTCACCGGACAATAACAATATCTTCCTTCAGATGAAGTGATGACTTCCAAGCCATCAAACTCACAACGATGCTCTCGACCTTGGAGCGCATCAAGCATCTCCTCCACCAAATCATCGATGTAGAGCAGTTCCATCTCCACGCTAGGATCATTTACCTGTATCGGCAGGTCATTGGCAATGTTGTTGCAGAAAGTGGCCACTGCTGAGTTATAATTCGGTCGGCACCATTTTCCGAACAGGTTCGGGAAACGGTAAATCAGCACCTTAGCTCCTGTCTTTTCCTGATAGTTAAGGAACAAATCCTCGCCAGCTTTCTTCGATCGTCCATATTCTGAGTTGCCGAAACGACCTGTTAAAGAAGCCTGTTGAGAACTTGACAGCATCACAGGACACTGATTACCATACTTCTTCAAAGTGTCCAGCAATGTCGAAGCAAACCCGAAGTTTCCCTCCATAAACTCAGAAGTCTCCTTCGGTCGATTCACACCCGCCAAGTTAAAAACAAAGTTTGCTTTCTGACACCAATCTTGAAGTTGCTCATAAACAGAATCAATGTCATACTCCCAGACTTCGTCAATCTTTAGGGATGGTCGGGTCTTATCCTTCCCATCCCGTAAATTTTTCAATGCTTCACAGAGGTTCCGTCCGACGAACCCCTTTGCACCTGTCACCAAAATTCTCATTGTACAAAGTTACCTTCTCCCGACAACTCTTTCTGGATATACTCCAAAGCAGCAATCTTGGCCTTGGTTTCTTCCAAGTTCAGACGATACGTGTTATCAGAGTTGAACTCCTCAATAGTGGCACGCTTTGAGTCACCCTCCTTGAAATATTTGTCATAATTCAGATCACGATTATCTGCAGGTACTCGATAGAAGTTGCCCATATCCTCAGCCTTGGCGCACTCTTCCTTGGTAAGCAACGTCTCATACATCTTTTCACCATGTCGGATACCAATCACTTTAATATCCTCCTTCTTGCCGCCAAACAACTCGCACACAGCCTCAGCCTGCGTCTGAATGGTGCAAGCCGGTGCTTTCTGCACAAGGATATCACCATTCTGACCGTGTTCAAAGGCAAACAGCACCAGATCAACAGCCTCCTCTAATGACATGATGAATCTTGTCATCTTAGGTTCTGTCAGTGTGATAGGGTTACCATTACGGATCTGGTCAATCCAAAGAGGGATGACCGAACCACGACTACACATCACATTACCATATCGGGTACAGCATATCTTCGTTTCACCCGAGTAACGGCTCTTTGCCACCGCAATTTTCTCCTCAATGGCTTTGGTAATACCCATCGCATTGATGGGATAGGCAGCCTTATCTGTCGAAAGACAAATCACGCACTTTACCCCTGCCTCAATGGCTGCATCCAGTACATTATCTGTTCCGATCACGTTCGTTTTCACAGCCTCCATGGGGAAGAACTCACAACTCGGCACCTGTTTCAGAGCCGCAGCATGAAACACATAATCCACGCCCTGCATCGCATATTTCAAGGTTGATTTGTTGCGCACGTCACCAATATAAAACTTGATCTTATTGGCCACCTCCGGCATCTTCACCTGATACTCATGTCGCATATCATCTTGTTTTTTCTCATCACGTGAGAAAATCCGGATCTCCCCGATATCCGTACGCAAGAAACGATTCAACACTGCATTTCCAAAACTACCTGTTCCACCTGTTATCAACAGAGTCTTATCTTTAAATACTGACATATTTTATTTATTAACTGATTTTCTCCAATATACTGATCAACTTTTCTGCTCGTTGTAAATAATTATAAAAAGTTTTCAATTGTTTCTTACCATTCTCAGTTAATTGCTGAGCATATTCTTTATCTGTTGCGACTTTATAAATGGCTTTTGCTGCTGCTTTCGGATCAACAGGACTATAATAACAGGCGGCATCACCACATAAGCCTCTTGCAAATTCCAAATCTGTTGTTACAATAGGTTTCTCCATCCGCATAGCCTCTGGATAGCTTGCCGTAAAGCACTCTAAGAGTGTTGGCATAAACATGATATCACACTGTTCATAGAGTGAAGGGCATTCTGCAACATCAACCCTGCCAATGAAAACAAAAGAGTCTCTCACATCATCAGGAGCAGGCATCTCGTTTTCAGTAAAGGAGAGAACAAAACGTACATGAAAATCCGGATAATGCTCTTTTAATAGCCTCACGCTCTCAATTAATATCTCAAAATTCTTATGAGGATAATGTGTCGAGATTGACAGACATGTTACACCATCAAACTCAGGTAATTTAATTTTTCGGATCCAGTTTTCAGGATGATCAAACACCTGATTATAATAATTTGAAACTGTATAAACCTGTCTATTCACCAACAATTTTTCCAGCTTTGCTGAGATATACGGATTCTCTGTCCAAAAGTAGTTTGCACTTCGTTTAAAAGACCATTGACGTACCTTACACCACAAAGCCCATTTCGCTCTTTGGGACATTGACATTCTCGCACAAAATGGAGAATCTGAAATTACCAGTTGAGCCATTGCGAAACCACATAGATGCGGTACTTTGGGGCACCATCTTGATGGTCCGAAAACAGTCAATACGGCATCGATGTTGAACTTTTCCACCAATTTATCAAGAAACGTATCCCGTCCTCTGACTATCGTCGTAAATGAATTAGGAATCTCATAACTATAAACCTCAACATGAGGATATTGCTCTATTTTTTCCTTCGTAAACTTCAAACAAGAAGGCAGCACAACATGAAATTGATGTTGTGAGAAGCGATCAAGTTGGGTACATACCGAGTCTGCAACCTGCAATCCGCCACCAGCCTTCAGATTAGAGCAATTGATTAAAAAGATCATGATGCTGATTCCAGACTATTATCAGATTCATTTTGAAGATTTCTTATCAGGGGTAACCTATCCAATTGATAATGAAGGTAGGCAAACGAATAATATGCGATAGTTAAGAATATCACACCACGTAACAAAGGCATTGGCGTATATAAATACCATCGGAATGCTGTACAAACAACCCATATTGACAAACACTTTAAATAACCAGAAGAACTTTCCTCTAATTTTATGACTTTATTTAAATAGAAGGCAGCCAAAAGTCCAGCCAGAACAACACCTATTACTCCCAAATAAAAATAAAAGTAAAATGGTAAAAGTCCACCGCCATAATGCATTACATGATTAGAAGAAATGGCGGTTAAATGCATATTAGGATCTGAACTAATAATAATTGATTTTATAAATTCCACAAAGAAGATTAATATCTCTTGAAAAGAGTATTTATCCATACTGTAGACGAAGGATTCTGATGTATAATAAGCAGAATACGCTGTATCTAAAGCAAATCCTGTACTGGCTAAAGACGAAAATATTGCACCAATATCTGCATTTCCTGAAAGAAGTTCACCTCTAACATAACCTATCACACTCATAAGAAAAAACATAATTCCCATTCCGATCATCACCTTAAACATACTTATTTTATGCATATATAACATCACATATGCGACTAAGATGAATTGGATCGCCTCGATTCTGCCGCCATAAATAAAGCTCTGTAATGAAAATATACCTACCAGCAACAAGCCAAACCTTTTATGCCATGTTTGTTCTCCATAATAGAAGAAAAACAGAATGAACAATATTGCAGAATATTCATAAATGGGACTAGATGTACCGCGCTGTCCCTCTACTTCCGGAACTGTAAAGCCTAAAAAGAAAATTGGAATCAACAAAAAATAAAGGAAATAGATAATTATGGTATCTTTCCTTTCTGGGTCAACAAAAACATTCTTTGTAAACCCATCAGGAACACAATCCCAACGCACAAAAAAGAAAATAAAGATATTTAGAAGAACCAACACATTTAAGGAAATAGCAAATGTGCTCTCAGAGAGTATTGTAGTGAATACGTCGTGGATAGTCCCAGCAAAATTTGCATATATAATACTGTAATTCGAAAAGAATAGAATAAACGCAACCAAGAAAAGGAGGAAATTGCGCCTTGAACAAATAACCATATATATATTTGCTACCAACACAAAAGTATATGAAATGGGCGTTATATCAGTCTTTAAGCCCAAAACTGAATACAATAAAATCAGCAAGAATGCGTAACCTACTAAAAAATATCTATATAAAAGCATATCTATTGCCTTAAGCTTACCTTACACTCCATATATGATTGAAAGATTTTTTCTTTCCTTACTTTTAGAATGTCAAGCAAATAAGAAATTCTATCTATTAATGATCGATCACCGACTATGTTTTTAACCTCATCAGGATCCTTCTCCAAATCATAAACTTCTACTAGCTCCCCCTTTTCAAAATCATCTATCATCTTCACAATATAACAAACCAAATACTTCCTATCCCGTATCATAAAATGAATGGGTCTATTTATCATATCTGGGCATCCCCCTCCCATATATTCAGATATCGCGAATTCGTTTTGATTATCTTTGTTTAATATTGATTTACCATTTATTTCGCCAGGTTTATCTATACCACATAAATCATAAATTGTAGGCAAGACATCCTTACTTGTATGATAAGAATTAATTATTCTTCCCGATGGATTTGTTCCATCATAAATAATCAAAGGGATATGGTAATTCTCTGTATGATGATTATTAACGAATTGATCTCTAAGAGGAGTGCAATCATATGAATATCCATGATCTGATGTAATAACAAAAAGTGTACGTTCAAGCATACCTGAGCCTTTCAAGGATTCAAAGGCCTCTTTAATGCAATCATCAATATATAACAAAGCTAAATCATAAACTATCTCACCACAATAATTATCTTTCAAACAATCTAGATGATTCTCACAAGTAGTCATCTCGTAATCTATAAGCTGTTCATCAGATATATCATAAGAGAAAAAAGACGTCCTGTTATGTAACTCTTCTGGATGCAGATGGATCAGCATCGGTTTCCCCGTCTTATTGTTGATCAACTGCTCAACAGCACCTCTTAGCATAACACGGCAAGATGGTAACATCTTTATAAAATCATGATGATGATAAAGGCTTGCAATCTTTCCAGAAAAAAGAAGGAACAATACAGATTTCAGATAGCCATCAACTTTTCTGTTACATACACAATTGAAACATGATTTTATCAATTGCCAATAATTCAGTTTTGAATTCCTCAAGCTATACTTAAGTTGCAATTTTCGGATTCTTTTAATAAGGTGTGATCTCTTTTCATAGAAATTCTTTTTTATAAAACCTTCATCAAGATAATTACCGTAATCGCATGTACTAATCCTTGTAAATAATTCATGAGTCTCACCTTTTAAGAGGAAAGAATCTGCATATTCCTTTTTATTATTTAAGTATTTCTCTCTTTCCTCCTGCAATATCTTTCTATTATCATCAAAAGGAAAGTCTTTTACAAGTCTCTGTATATATTTGTATTTTGAAGGAATTTTGTTTTCTAGGAAATTGTCCCATGCTTCAAACGTCAAGTCCAATTGCTTATATATTTCAGAATACTCTTCTTCTGTTAATGGCCTTTTTTTCTGCAACTCTGAAAAATGTTTCAGTCTATTCCCCCATACACTAATAATCAAAAAATCCGTAGTAAAAAACTGGTAATCAATATTATCAAAATGCTTTTTTGAATAAAGATAATATGGAATAAAGAACTCTGAAATCACATAATCATTCTTTTTGAACACATCAAGATATATGCTACCTGATTCATTCAAGTTATGCATATAACCTCTATTATTCAATGAGTCTGACCCTGTTAATAAAGCTTTGTTCCCAGACTCCGTAAAAGGTCCTTGAGAATACATATTATTAGCAAACATGCACTTCTCTTTGATAGAATCCAAAAATGGAGTCGAAGATGGTCCGTATTTGGTATTACCTATTTTCTTAAACAGAAAAGAATCTACTACAAGAAAAATAATATTTTTCTTCATTATAACAACTTGACAATTCTATTGTTTGCATATTTCAAATCTTCCTCATCGTCAATTTCGTACCATTTGACATCTGAAGAGTTATAAACATAAACAGGGCTTATATGCTGAGACATCCAAAGCAACTGATACTCATAGCCAAGTTTTGGCATCTCTGCAACGACCTTCTCATACTCGGCACAGATCTTGTGATAGAATGAAGATGACAGTTTATGAATGCCAACCAGCTCCCCTTTAGCATCTATTTCTGACTTATTAGTAGAACACCTTGTCAACGTACCATTCTCATCGTATTCCACATAGTACTGATCCTGAAACTTAGTGACTGGTGTAATCAACATAATATCAGGATATTTATTCTCCTGAAGTTCTGTAATGGCATTCTTGCTATAGATAATATCTGATTCCAAAAGAATGAAATCATCATCACCAATAACCTCGCGACAGTTCCATAGGGTGTACATGCTGTTGGTTTCGGCATAACGCGGACTATATACACATTCTATCTGAGGATACTGTTCCTTCAGGGCTTCATAAGCCTCCTTCTTATAACCAGTACCAATAATGATACGTTTGATTCCGCAGGAGATCAGAGTCTCAATGGACCGGATAACCATCGACCGACCGCCCACTTCGATAAAGCCTTTAGGCATCGTTTCGGTCATCTTACCGAAACGACTACCCAAACCTGCCGCCATAATAACTGCTGTTGTGACCATATTACTTGTATCGAGCGGGGATTTGAATATCGTTTGCAACCATTGCTTCTTTTAAGACCACAAAGAAATCTTTAATATCATCAGGTGTAATGGTGCCTAAAGCACAAAGACGGAAAGTATTGGTGGTACTGATTTTACCTGGATAGATGGTGAAGCCGCGCTCATAACAGTAGTCGTGGATCTTCTCAAACGTAAAGTTGAGATCATCCGGATAAAGTACCGAAACAACCAGTCCTGACTCAATCTTCGGATCAATGACTGTCTTGAAACCAAGTTCTGCCACGCCCTTATGAATGGCTTCATAAACCGCGCGATGGCGGGCAAACTTTACCATCTCACCTTCCTCAAAGTATTCCTTCAAGGCCTGAATGGTGGCATAGATCGTCTGGACAGGAGGCGTGAAGTGCATCTCACCCGTCTTCTCAAAGTATTCATACTGCATATAAAGGTTGCAATAATAGGAACGAGTGGGATAGTTCTTGGATGCCTCAATAATATCCCTGCGGCCAATAATGAATGACAATCCCGACATTGCCATCAAGCCTTTCTGGGCAGAGGCCATACAAAAGTCCACATTATCCTTTACCACATCTAACGGTATCATACCCAAGGTTGAGGTGGTATCACTCACGAAGATTGCACCATATTGATGTGCCAAAGTACCAATCTCACGAATAGGATTTAGCACACCAGTACCCGTCTCATGATGACAGCAATAGACTACAGCCACATCCGGGTTCTCTTGCAGCGTCTTCTCTACATCTGCCAGATTTGGCTGCTTATAGACCGAAGACTTCAAGTTAATGTGAGGAATATGGTACATCTCACACACTTCCACAGCACGAGTATTATAGGCACCATTATTAATCACGAGAATTTTCTTACCCTCTGGCACTAGCGAGTTGATACAAATATCGATATTGATAGTACCTGAACCGCAAAACAATACTGAGGTGTATTCCGGTTCTGGGGCATGTACCACCTTACACAAATCACTACGCAAGCCTTTCATCAAACCTGCGAACTCCTTTTCACGGGGACAAATGTCAGGTACGACCTGAGCATATTTGACAGTATCTGTTGTCGTGGCTGGACCAGGATTCAGCAACACGTTTCTTTTAATCGGTTCCATCTTTCTTACTTCTTTAAGAATTCCATTAATGCTTCTTTATTCTGACTGGGAGTCGTGGTGGGGCGTCCTAAGTCTTTGCGATTGCCTTTTTTCACACGAACCTCAAAGAATACTGGACCTTCTCCCATATTAGAAAGTTGCTTTTGTAAATCTTCCTTGTTATCAACTGAGAAAATCTGCTTATAACCAACGGCCTTTGCAATGGCGGGGAGATCAATCTTAAAACCCACCGTTGGCTGACCGCCTACTGAGTCATGGGCACCATTGTTGAAGACTACATGGATGTAGTTCATGGGGGCTTTGTTGGCCACAATGGCCATAGAGCCCATGTGCATGATGCTGGCGCCATCACCATCAAAGCACCAAACATTGCGATCCTGCTTTGCTAAAGCAATGCCAAGAGCGATCTGAGAGGCATGCCCCATTGAGCCTACGGTCAGGAAATCACGCTCATGTCCCTGATTCATCGCCGTACGATACTCAAAAAGTTCACGACTGATCATACCTGTGGTAGAGACAATGGCATCTTTCTCACCAAGTGCAGCAGCAACCATCTGAATAGCCTCCTCACGACTCACCGTCAGATCATTCTTCTCTACATTTTGAAGCGTATAGGCCTCGAAGGTATCCTTCTCTATCACCAACGCATAGCACTGCTTGGTGGCCTGCATATAGGCTACAGCCTTCTTGATCTGGGCTTCAGCCTTTTCCTCTTCCTTGCTCAACACGGTGTAGTCAATACCCATGACATTGAGCAGACCTGTTGTTACCTTACCCTGCTTCACATGCTGGGGTTCGTCATGACCACCGGGTTTACCACGCCATCCGATCACCAACAGTACAGGAATATTATAAACATCGGGATCTGTCAAGGAGGCCAAGGGATTGATGATGTTTCCCTCACCAGAGTTCTGCATATAGACTACAGGGATCTGACCTGTAGCCAGATAATGGCCTGCTGCCAATCCCATCGCACCACCTTCGTTAGCAGCGATGATATTATGCGCTGCATCTGCATGGTCAGTGATATAGGCACAAAGATTCTTCAACAGAGAATCAGGTACGCCAGCATAGAAATCAATACCATAGCTGGCTAATGTATCATAAAAGAATTTTGGAGAAATCATTATTTTACTTTTTTACCTTTTCACCCTTTTACTTCTTCTTAGTTCCAGGAATCAGGTTCAGGATCTGCTTAATTGGCATACAATACTCATCAGAAGCCTCAAGACTGCGGGATGTTTCAAGAATACGCTCTGCACATTTCACCATGGCAGGATATGCACTGCGTAACATGTGATTGGCATATATCACGATGTTGATACCCCACGTTGCCAGCTCTTCTTCAGTGAACTGATTATATGTGGTAGGTACAGCCACGATAGGCGTATGAGGATCCTTCTCACGGAAGCGCTGGCAGAACTCCTTAATGTCATCGCCGCTCTTGTTCTTTGAGTGAATCATCACACCATCGGCACCTGCTGCTACATAGGCGTGGCAACGCTCCAAAGCATCATCTACAGGTTTGCCAGCAATCAGGGACTCACAACGAGAGATAATCATAAAATCACGTGTAATCTGAGCATCCTTACCTGCCTTGATCTTATTACAGAAGCCCTCAATAGTATCCTGTGTTTGGATTGCATCCGTACCAAAAAGTGAGTTCTGCTTCAGACCGACCTTATCTTCGATTATCACGGCAGAAATACCCAAGCGCTCCAACGTACGGACCGTAAACACGAAATGCTCCAGTTTCCCACCTGTATCGCCATCGTAAATAACTGGCTTGGTGGTTACCTCAAGCGTATCATTCAGATCATGCAGACGAGTGGTGAGGTCAACGGCCTCAATATCAGGTTTACCCTTAGACGTAGAATCAGTCAACGAAGAAGCCCACATACCGTCAAACTCACGATGATGGCCATTCACCTCAACTGAAGTATGCTCTGCAATCAGGCCTGTCAAGCCGTTATGTGACTCCAGGATACGGACAATGGGCTTGGCAGAGATCAATCTACGAAGGGATGCTAAACGAGCCTGAGGGGTTACACCCAAGGAATCGATTTCTTCTTTTAAGCTGGAGGCAGAAATACCCTTTGTATATGGGATCTCGATGACCTCGCCACCAAGCTTTTCCATGACCTTAAACACCTCATCACGAATGTATTTGTCTGGTCCATAAACCCAGTCATCGCCATGAATGATATAATCTGGCTTATACTTCAAAAGATTCGGCACATAACTCCACTCATCCTGAGGGACTATCGACGAAACACCTTTGATGTTCTCAATCACATTCTTACGCTGTTCATAGGTCAAATAGGGTAAACGCTTATGCGTCGCAATGGCCTTATCCGTGAACAAACCAATCATCACATCGCCATATTTAGCGCCTTGGTTGATAATGTTAATCAATCCTGGATGCATGATGTCACCTATCATGCCTAAATATACAGTTTTTTCCATATCTAAAAATCAAATCTGAGCATTAGAACAATGCCACCTTATTTTATTTAAAAAGAACAAACACTATTCAAAAGGGCTACAATCTAAAATAGCAAAATTTGAAAATGAAAACACGAAACAGCCAATAAAAGGGTATCGTCAAAAAGTTCCTTCTATTTTTCAAAACCGAAAGACAGACATTATACATCATATACTTTCTCTGATTTTGATTATAAGCTTCTGAGGCATTATTTTGCTTTATTAGAGGAAGGACTATATCAATATAGTGTTGTTTACATACATCCATATATGAAACAGAATATAAATTCTTCTTGCTTGATGATACAGAATCAGAAATCCGATACATTGCTGTACAATCATCAAAATAGAAGAATCTTTCACCCATTTGAGATAATTTCAACCACATAGGGTAGTCTTCCAACAATCGATACCTTTCATCATAACAATTGTCTTTCAAAATTGAAGCTAAAATAAAACAGGTTTGTGAAGGCAAAATATTTCCTTTTAACAAGCATATCATTTGACTTTTCGCATCTTTTTCAAAAAACAAGCGTCTCCTACTATTAAAATTCTTACCTTCTACTTTATCCCTATTTTTACCTTTAAACAAATACATATTGGAGAAAACGATATGAGCATTCGGATTTTTCAAAACATACTTTACATTATCCTCTATGCAATTCGGAAGAATTAAATCGTCTCCATCCATCATTTTTAGCCATTCTCCTTTGCAAGCTCTTACTGCTCGATTATAATTAGCAGGGATACCAGTATTAACAGGTGTTTCAACAACTTCTGTTCTAATAAACCTATCCTTATTCTGGTCTATCCATTCTCTGACCTTTGTTATAGTATCATCACTAGAGCAATCATCAGAAACAACCAATTCAATATTCTGATAAGTCTGATTTCTGACGCTCTCTAAAGCTTCGATAATATAGTCACTTGAATTATAAGTAACTATGAAAACAGATACTAATGGTTTTGATGTATCCATTATTTAAAACGATTTATCAACTCAACAACCTGTGCGACTTCCTTCATTGTGATGGAAGGTCCAATTGGCAAACTCAGTTCCTCATCTGCCAACCTTTCGGTTATTGGCAATGATAATTGGGGAATATTCCACTCAGCCTTCACATAGCATTCCTGCTGATGCGGGGCTATCGGATAATGACAAACCGTTCCGACACCATTCTGCTCCAGATAATCGTGCAACACATCACGCTTCCCCTCTCCTACTAGAATCGGGAACAAGTGATAGGCATTCTGCTCGTCAGGGAGTAAATCAGGAAGCGTAATCAATGGATTATTAATATGTTCATAATAATAATGTGCGACCTCTTTACGATGTTGGTTATCCTCTACTAAATATTTTAGCTTTACGTCCAATATTGCTGCCTGAATCTCGTCCAAACGGCTATTGCGACCGGTATATTTGAACACATATTTCTTTTGAGAACCGTAATTTGCCAAAGCTCGTACAGCCTGAGCCAATTCCTCATCATTAGTTGTCACAGCGCCTCCATCACCTAATGCGCCCAGATTCTTACCAGGATAGAAACTATGACCAGCTGCATCACCAATGCTGCCAGTAACACGACCATCTATATACCTACAGCCATGTGCTTGAGCATTATCCTCAATAAGCTTTAAATTATACTTCTTGCATAATGCACCTATTTTTTCTGTGTATGCGTTACGACCATAGAGATGTACTATCGCGATTGCCCTGGTTTTAGGCGTTATCAGACTTTCCATCAGGTCATCATCGATTTCTAACGTGTTTGGTCTTGGTTCACAAAGCACAGGCTTCAGCCCATTCTCCGTAATAGCCAAAATGGTGGCAATATAAGTATTTGCAGGCACAATCACCTCATCACCTGGCTTCATAACCCCCATTTCTATATAGGCACGGAATATCCAGATGAGCGCATCTAGGCCATTAGCACATCCCACACAATATTTTGAACCAATAAAACGGGCATAGTTTGCTTCAAAGCGTTCATTTTCTTTGCCTTGAAGGTACCAACCACCATTTACGACTCGAGAGACAGCCTCATTTATCTCATCACCATGTAGTGCTGTTACATCCTTTAATGACAAAAATGGTATTTTCATATAATATCTCTATTTCTGTACAACATTTCTTCCCCGTCGTGCAATTTTAGCGAAAACATTACACAATCTGACTCTTATCCCCCAAAACGGCACTAACTTTTCTAACTCAGCCAATTTCACATCACGGAAATTTTTATCAGTATTCATCATGATCAGTCGATATATCTGATAAGCGAACCTGGTTATTGAGATAGGTCTATCTTTCCATTCATCAATATGCTTCTTAAGTATATATAATCTCCCTACGACCTCCCTTTTCTTATCAGAGCTTATAGCATCCTTCCCTCCAACATAATAGTCTATCAGACTTTCTTCTATCATTGAATAGTTACATATCTTACTCAATCGGATATGCGTATCCCATTCTTGCATTGACGGGCAATCCTCATCAAGACACCCGATTTCTACCAATCTACTTTTTCTGATAGCACTATGGTTAAAATCAACATAACTACTACCAGAAAACAAATTATCATGAATATGACCATAACAATGGGGATTCATGATTTCGCCCGTTGGTCCCTTATCTATATCAATAAAATCAGAGCAGCATGCACACACGTCAATATTATCAGTAAGATTAGGCTGCATCTTTTCAACAAAATCATGATGCATGATATTATCAGAATCGAAAAAAATCACCCAGTCGTATTTTGCATGATCAAGACCTGTATTTCTTGCCCCTTGAGCACCTTTCTTATGTTCATTCAGATAGTAAGAGATCCTACTATCGTCACGCATTAACAAACTGACAACTGTATTTGTATTGTCATATGAAAAGTCGTCAACAACAATGCATTCCCAGTCCGGAGACGATTGAGATTTTATGCTCTCAAGTGTCCTTTCAAGAAGATTAGCCCTGTTATACGAAGGTATGATAATACTAATACACATAAAATGAATCCATTTTGATCATAATGAATAACTAGTAATTATCGTTTATCATTTCTGAAAGTCAAAAAATCTTCATAGGATCTTATATAATCCTCTGCTTGATATACATCAGAAGCAAGCACCATACAAACAGCTCCAGCCGAGAAATCGTCAAGATCGCGCCATATACCCGGTTTTACATATAAGCCCTGATAAGGTCTGTTCAAAACAAACGAGCGTTTTACGTTTCCGTCATCCAAGGTCACCCGGAAAGAGCCTGAGACAGCAATAATCAACTGACTTAATTCTTTATGTGCATGAGCTCCGCGCGATTCTCCACCTGGTATATCATACAAATAATAAACACGCTTAACAGCAAAAGGCAAAGTCTTTCCATTCTCAACAACCGTTAAGTTACCTTTACGATCACTATGATGCTTATCAAGTTCTATCATTGTACAATCAAAGACATTGAACCTGTTAGTATGAATACACTTTTCTTGGAAACTCTCATCCCTTTTATCACTATCGACAGTACTTCTATGCGACATAGAAGAGGACAGAAACACCTGATAATCTCGAATGTAATCATTGGCATCATAGGGGATACTACCAAACTCAAGTGCAACAGCATTAGTTGAGAAATTCTTAATCTCACGCCAAAGCCCTTTGGGAATATAAAGACCATTATATGAACGATTTAGCGTAAAATTCTTTTTATTCACGCCATCATCGACGGCAATATCAAATGCACCAGATAAGGCGATAACGACCTCCTCATTATTGATTTCTGCATGTCCTCCTCTACTTACTCCACCTGGAACATCGTAAAGCCAATATGTTCTTTTTATCTCAAAAGGAATTTGATCAAAATTCTGGGCATAAGAAAGATTCCCCCTATTATCAAGGAACTTTGGTAATTCAATAAACCTTACATCATCTACTGTCATATAACTACAATATAACAAATTCAATTCTACAATACCATCTATTCAGTATTATCAAATCCTGCATCGGCAAGCATCTTCATATACTTTATGCAATTTTGCACAAATTACAGAAGTTAGGAAAAGCCTATTGGCTATTTGTTTATTCTCTTCCCCCTTCCCACTTGCATACAACGCAAATGCTTTTTCTAAAGCATTAATAAGAGAATTAAAACTATCTATAGAAAAAGTCGGATTCCCTGTTTCTTTTAACAATTCACCAACATTCCCTACATCGGGGCCCACAACAACCTTACTCATAAAAAAACCCATTGGCAGACTGCCAGAGTTTAATATCTTCTTTCGTTGAATTAAAGACACATCAGAAGCTGCATAGAAAAAGGGGAGCATTTCATCTGAAATATACCATCCATAGATATGAAGCCCAGGTCGCAATAATTCTTTGGTTTTAATTTTAAGCCAATTCCAAAAAGTAACAATAATATTCCTACGCTTTATAAGTTCAAAATACCTTGGAGCCAATATCTCAATATTATTTTTATAGAAATGTTTAGCTACAATATCAACTAATTCTCGTTCTTCCTCGTCTCTGAATTCTCCAAAACACAAGATGTATCGTTTATGAGGATTAAGCTTTAACTTCTTCAAGCTATCATCTCTATCCTTTAAAGAATAAATGGCGTCATATGTATGATGATAAATAAGAATATGCTTAGTCTGAGGATACTTCTTCTCCATAACGACCTTACTATACTTTCCTAAATGAATCATGACATCTGATAGACCATATACAATAGAGTAGCAAACTTCGCATAATGGATTGTCACAATAGTGAGGTTGAAAATTATGGCAAGTAACAATTATGCAAACATTCCTCTTTTTTAATTCAAGAAGTCTATTTCTAAAAGTTTCGACAATATTAGTTCCTGAATAGTAAGAAACAATAGCATCTGGCCAATGAATATGAATAACATCAAATTGAAAAATATCATCACTCAAAAACAACTCGAATCCATATCCAAAAACAACATCATCGTACTGGTGTTTCATACCATCTAATATTGTTGAAATATATGGATTAGGAAACGTATATGGATTATTTATCATGTAGAAGATCTTCATATACAAGGAGTGAAATTAATGACGAATTTGAGTAACATACGATTTGATCGCAATCAAACCAACATGTAAGATATTACTAATAGAAAAACCATATCTTTTCCTGTTCTTAAACCAAAACAAAAATGAACAGCATTTACTATTAGCGACATCATTTACCGCAGTAGAAAAGAGTCTTTGATAAAAATAGCTTTTCTCATTTCTAATGATACAGTGCCAAAATTTTAAATCAGTCTGATCATCAGGTTTATCCATGAGAAAAGAGTCAAAAAAACACTTTTCCATAATCAATGCATCAGCTTTGGTTTTATCATTCGCAGAAGAGGATATTGTTTCTGGATTTCTTCTATATTGAAACACAATCCTTTGGGTGTTAGCTATACCTTTATTTTTGGCACATAAAATAGAGGTAATATCATCACTCCCCCATGCCAAAGGAAGTTTATAAAAACCTCCTATGCTATTGAGAACCTTTGCATCAAAGAGAAAGTCACCAATATATTGCTGTCGCCCATTCCATCTATGCCAAATCATTGAGAAAACGGATTCATATTCACTCCGCAATGATGTGATATCTATGAATTGAGAATTATCATCAATAATTTCAGTCCAACCATGGTAAACGCCCAAATTCGGATATTTTTTTATTAAATATGAATATTCCTCCAAACAATAAGGCAATAATTTGTCATCATCACCTAAACATATGACATAATCACCTTTTGCAAAACTTAAGCACTTATTCCAGTTATCAACAACATTTATAGCACCAAAATTAACATCATTTCGATAATATCTTATACGACAATCTGCAAACTGATCCACTATTGAATACAAATCCTCAGGTGAAGCATCATCCACAATAATCAATTCAAAATTATCATATGTCTGACTAATAACACTATCTATACACTCTTTCAAATATTTAGCCTTATATGCAGGCAATAGAATAGAAAAGAACAATCTATTGGGGTACATTTCAATGTTTGAGATTATGACGTTATCTATTTTCTTATTCTTTAGATGAGTGCAAAAGTTTCATTTTCCCACTTCATACACAAGACGTCAAAATTGACAGCTTACCAGAGTTTAGAAGACTATTGATTACGATGTTCCAACAATCTTTGCCTCAAAATATCACTATAAATATTTAATCTGTTATTACGTAAAGCATCCTTAGAATAGTTTTTTTCTACCATTTCTCGTGCTTTACAAACAAAATTCTTTTGTATACTAATTTGTTGCAGTTTTACTAAAGAACTAACAAAATCATCAGGATTATCAGCGATATAACAATGCGTACCACTGACAACTGGTATACCTTCCGCACCCACACTTGTGCTAACAAAAGGAACACCGATTGAGCAGGCTTCTAGGATCTTCATTCTAATACCACTACCAATAGTTATAGGTACTATCATGATTGTACCTTTGATCTCATCTTCCAAATTATCTACAAATCCAACGAATTTAACATCAGAATACCTAGAAGAAAGATCTTTAATACATTCCTCTTCCCAATTCCCTATTACTTTCAATCGATAAGACGCATCCATCTTTTTCAAATTGTACCAACAATTTTCTAAAAACCAAGAAATTCCAATATAATTAGGAGAATGCGAACTTGGTCCGACAAAAGAAAGGCACTTACCATCAATTATGCGAAAATCTATTGTATTTTGAAGATTTATAATTGCAAAAGACGAATATACAGGAACGTTAACGCCATTAGACAACAATTTTTCTTTGTCTATAGGAGATAATGTTACCACTGCATCATACATATTTAGCAGTCCAATCTCTGCTTTATCTGCAAATGTTCTACAAGCATTAACATATTCATTTTTCTCAAATTGTTTTTGTTCCAATTCTCTTCGAACAAATCCAAGTTCATGATGAACAAATACCTTTCTTGATTCATGAGGTAAAGTCAATATCTGAGAGATAAACCATGGCATTTCAATCTGAATAATATCAAAATGATTCTTATTACAAACAATGGAAACATGCTCCAGCCAAGCCTCACGCAAAGGCAGGACAGAATTTAACCAACTTGCACATGCAACATTTACCTTATCAGCTTTACCATTCTCACGTCCTAATAACTTTTTTATAAAAGCCTTAACCCTATAGGCAATTCTTAGCCAATATGGATACTGATTATAAGAATCATAAAAAAAAGGATAAAGGTGTGCATTAGGTATCAATTCCAAGAACTCTTCCTCATTATTTAAATAGTCATCATCATTTTCCGCCTCATATGCGATATGAACTTCAAAATCATTTCTTACTGCATATATTCCATTAAACAAAGCCTGATGACCACCAGACTTCAACGGGTAAGGTAACCAAGGTATAATAAACAAAATGCTTTTTCTATCCATTACATACGAAAATTTAGCGATCTTATGTCAGAGGAGTTTCCCACAAGCAATGATACTCCAAGTTATGATTTCTTTCTCCAACTTTTTTCGCAGGGACGCCTGCCACAATCTCATAGTCACCAACATCTTTTGTCACCACAGCTCCTGCACAAACCACAGCACCTTTCCCAATGTGAACACCTTGCAAAACAATTGCCCCCACACCAATCCATACATAGTCATCAATATAAATTTGTTTGAATTTCCCTGCAAATATCGGGGATTGGTGATCATGGCCTCCCGTCACTATTGACACATTATGTGAAATAGAAACATTGTCTCCAATTCTTAATCCACCTCGCGCATCAATTAAACACCCTCTGTTAATGTGACTATATTTCCCTATTTCCAATTTAAAGACATCTTGAAAATATACTCTTTTCATTATAAAACTTCCATATCCAATCTTAATGCCTCTTCTTTTTAGTACAGCTCGACGAATATTCCAAAAAGGAATATGAGGCAAAATATCGTTTATGAGGAATTCTGTCACAAATGTTTGGTAATATTTAAAAATTGATGAGGTATGCCATTTAAATAAATAGATACTTTTTAAGAATTTTAATTTCTCTATAACCCCACCATTGTTCGTGATTTTGAAATTATACCATCTGTTTAAAATCTCATTATTTGACAAGCCATCTTTCTCATAACATTCTATGATAGTGTTTACTTTTTTAAAAACATATCCTTTTACATATAGCCGATGTATCAATTCCCAATCCAATGCATAGCCCAAATCTTTTCTGCTCAAATCAAAGAGTTCTCTTCGATGAAGCTCTCCCCTGACCAAAGAAGATCCATGCCTGTATGCAGGCCAATATTTCATAATTCCAGGATCATTTTGTGCCTCAACGATTTTTTTGTAGCCTTTGTTATCCTCAACGCTGTCTCCGTATATAATATCTACATTATCGGATATGGCATTTACAGCTTCTAACAACGTATTATCTGAATATAAATAGTCACCGCTATTTAAGATAATAATCCATTCTCCCGTTGAGTGCCCAATACCTTTATTCATAGCATGGTACACACCTTTGTCTTTCTCTGAGCACCAATAGGAAAAATACTGCTGGTTCTGTTCTATCAATTCTTTACTACCATCAGTACTACCTCCATCAATAATTATCCACTCATAATCTTTAAATGTTTGGAGGATTACGGATTCAATGGTCCTACGAAGGCCTTCTACATTATTATAATTAACTGTAATAATTGAAAGTTTCATAACTGTTCTACTTAATTTTGGAACATTCATGTTTTTCTAGAAAAGATTCGACATCAAGAAAATAATGTTCAACATCTTGCAACTCTTCCGAGCAAAAGTTCCACCATTCCATTTTCAACAAGCGCTTCCTTACGTCTTCATTAAACCTGTAATGCAATATCCGAATGGGGACGCCTACTGCTACAGCATATGGAGGAATATCTTTTGACACAACAGCACCAGCACCTATAACAGCTCCGTCTCCTATTGTCACTCCATCCAATATCGTAACGTTCGCACCAATAAAAACATCATTACCAATCTTAATAGGCCTTCTTTCTGCCACTTTATCTTCTGATGAAAGTGTCATTCCGTTTTGTTTCATTGTAGAATAAAACATTGGAGCAGTACTTATTCCATTTAAAGGATGGATTCCCCATCCACATAATAGGTTTGGTCCTATAGAGCAAAACTTTCCAATTTCTGTCATAGATATGGAGGAATTATTTGCAATATAGGTAAAATCACCTATCTTTGAATTGTTCACATGATATACAGGATATAGTTTGGCATTTGCACTGACTTCGGAATCGTATATCCAACTATTCATGCCAGATTCATTGATACTCTCCAAGTAACAGATTTCTGGAATTGAACTTGTAACGATCCTTCTTATTATTCGTTTAATGTGATATGTTAAACTCATGCCAACTTCTTTCTTTCAAACACATTAATCCAAGAATACTCACTTGCATTATATATTCTAACTCCCTTATAATCGGCATAGTCTTTCAAATCCGAATACATCTTAAACATATTACCAAAAGCCCAAATCAAATCATGTAAAGTCCAACCTTCCATCTTTGTTCCTTTTGATGCTTCGTAATAATTGTTAGAATAAACTTTCTCCTCTTGATAGAAATGGGAACTCATTATAAAGATCTCATTTGTTTTCTGATCGACTCGTAAACTCTCCAAAAAGGAAGTATCTGCACCAATTAAATATATCTCTTTGTAATTCCAATATATAGCCATGTAAACACATGTATTTAATACTGTTTGGGCAGGAGGAGCAATCAAGTTTTCATCCCAGGCCTCAAATTTAGACTTCTTACCAACATCCTGTCTGCCATCATAATAACAATCAATTGTTATAAATTTATTTTGACGAAAAATCTCCAATGAATGAGCCTCTTTATAAGAATAAGGAATTATGACATGCATGGGCCATTTTGTTTTCGCATCTATTGTTTGAAAAAGATGCATAATAGAATCCTTCATATTTTCAGGAAGGGAAAAATATGCAGGATCAGCAAAAACATATAGTTTGGGCTTAAAAATTTCAAAAAGATCTGTTGCGCCAAATTCATTTACTACGATAATATCACTTTGTGCAATCTCTTCTTTATATTTTTCAATTGAACTATTGAGAGAAGGACCATTCCCTATAATAACCACACGACTAGACTGATGCTCTATTTGGGGGAGAAGATTTCGGACCAAAGAACAATTTTCATTCCTCAGCTTATTCTTCATAATTGAAACAATTGGTGGAACAAACAATTTCAAGATATCACATATTCTCATCATTCACATCAATCATTAACCTTAATCAAATCACACTTATACCCCCATAACATGGGCGCAAAGCAAGATGTCTATGAATACTAAAACCATTCTTATTAACACCATCTATATCATGGTACTTTCCTACATAAATGCGGTCTCCATTATGGTCGGTATCGCAGCACCACACAAAGTCATGCCACCACAAATACTCATTGTGGGCAAAATAATAAGCAAAGAAAGAATAGCCGCAAAGAATCGCTGGAGGGAATACTAAGCCCTGTTGTGTCAAATCACCAGGCATCACAGCACGCGATTCCTCATAGACATCCTTCTTGATAAGATACCACCTATCACCAAGTGTCAGATCCATGAAGTCTTCCTTCATGTACCAGTCCTGATTATACAAGCAGGGTTCCGACACATCAGGATTTACCCCAAATTTCTCGCGTAGGAGTTTCAAGGTGATAAACTGTCCGTTGATACTACCCACCCCATATATCAGGATATAGCCTTCGCTTGCTGCCTTCTGTAAGTCAGCATCGCTATACTGGATAGGTTTTTCCTGTAAATCAATCTCTCCAAAACCTAAAGCCTTAAAGAATGGATTCAATTCTTCTTTGCCAATGAAATTGACTCCGAAGATTTGTCTAATTTGCTCTCTTTCCACTTTTGATATTCTATTACCTCATCTGCAGTGGCAAGATGCCCCATAGCAGAGTATTTTTCTATTCTTTCAAACTCAGCAGTCAGGCGTTCAAAACGCATTCCCCAGCCACTATCCACAAACCATGCCAAATTACGGACTGGCGCATTGTAGAGAATGATACCACTCTTAGTATCTAACACTTCTCTAAGGAATGTAAGATATGCTCTGTATTGATGCTCGTGAGAAGCGACCAAAGCTAACTTCTTCCAACTATTTTCCATAGCCATCTTTACCACTTCAATGGCTTGCTGACGCGTATGAAGGGACTTATCCTCATGAATCAGATCTTTCTCTGGTACTCCTTGGTTGAGAATAAATGGAGCTACCTCTTCATAAGGGAAACTACCATAATCTTTGTCAACAATATTTCCACTGAAAACAATCCTATCCACAACACCTCTCTTGTAGAGGTCGACGGCCTTCTGGAAACGGAAGAAACCGTCGCCCTCCAACAAGATTGCGGCATCAGAGTGCATCAGGCAATCATTGTCAACAATTGCTAAAATTTTTTCTCTATCTGTAATCATCTTTAAAGATCTTCCCAGAAAATTGGATCACGTGCAGGAATGTCCTTATTGACAGTCTTACCAATGACCACGTTCTTATACTTAGGCAGAATACCCAAAGCTGGACGTAATACATCCAAATCATCCTCGGTAATTACCTGACCTTTCTTCAAATCTTTCTTGGCATAGAGGCAACGACGCTGTACGAATACGGTCTCACCTTCCTCTTTCTGCACTTCCTTACGGGTGCTACCCATTGCCTTTTCAACCTCACGGATGCTATCCACCATGAACTTGAATTCAGCGGGTTCCATAGAATGAGGATGGTCAGGTCCCTTATCCTTTTTATTAAGCGTGAAGTGTTTCTCAATCACACGGCCACCAAGAACCACAGAAGCAATAGACACAACGGGACCGGGAGCATGATCACTATATCCGGTCAAGCAGCCAAAGGCGCTCTGATAAGTTTTCAGCACGTTCACGTTGGCGCTTTCTAGCTTGGAAGGATAGTTGGTGATGCATTGCATCAACACAAAATCCTTATTACCGGTCTTCTCTATGGTGCGAACAGCCTCATCAATCTCAGACATGGTGGCGTCACCGGTAGCCAGCATAATAGGCATACCCTGACGTGCAATGTAGTCCAGCATTTCCAACCAGGTGATTTCACCAGAACCAATCTTGATGAAAGGAAGCTTCATCTTGGCGCAAAGGTCAACAGCCTCCTTATTGTAGGGAGAGGTAGAGAAGTCAATGCCCACCTTCTTACAATAGTCAGCCAATTCCTGGTGCCACTCCAGAGGAAGTTCCACATCCTTGAATACCTCACTCACGGTACGACCCCATGAGCCGTGAACTCCGTGAAGCTGCATCTTGGAGAAACCGCCCTCAGAGACAATGCTCTCAGCCTTGAAGGTTTGGAACTTGGCGCAATCTGCACCTGCCTCTTTCGCTGCATCAATGAGACGCTTGGCTTTCTCCAAGCTACCATCAAAGTTACCACCAATCTCAGCTATGATATAGGTGGGATAGTCGGGACCTATCATGCGGTCACCGATCTTGATATTCTGATTGAATTCTAACATAATGATTACGTTTTAGGGGTATTATTTCTGAAATTCATCAACTGTCTTACGAAGAATCTCTGCCTGAACCTTGCATTCATCAATATTCCAATAGTTGGTCTTGAGCTGAATCATGCGCAACTGGAGATATTCAGAGTTAGGACAAAGTCCGGGTTCGTATGACTGCCAGATACCAGGCTGATTGTGAACAATGTTCTGGAAGGCTGGCTCCTGATATGAGAGCTTCCAAGCGGCATAGTAAGGATCACCACCATTCTTCTGGAACAGGTCACGGAACTCATACCAATCCTTCTGTGGATTATCGGTATTAAGAACACAAGAATAGGTCCAATATGAAGACTCACAACCTTCAGGTCCCTTTTCGGGAATCAACAGGTTCTGCCCCTGAAGTGCCTCTGCAAATAGTTTTGCACAATTCTTGTGATTTGCAACCAGTTCATCAGAACGCTGCAACTGACCAAGAGCGCAAGCTGCCTGCAACTCAGACATACGATAGTTGAAACCAACACTCACATGACGGAAGTAAGCAGGGTCTTGGATATCATTGCGAGAAATCTTCTGCTTGGTGGCACCTACGCTACCATAACCCAAACAACCAAAGCGACGAGCCTCATCAGCAAACTCCAGATTGTTGGTCAACAGCATACCACCCTCACCTGTTGTCAGGTGCTTAGATGCTTGAAAACTGAAGCTGGAGAAGTCACCAAATGTGCCAACCAGTTTACCTTTATACTTAGCGCCAAAAGCCTCTGCATTATCCTCAATCAGATAGAGATTGTGCTTCTTACAAATCTCTAAAATCTTATCGTAGTCAGGGCAGAAACCATAAAGGGCTACTGACATGATAGCCTTGGTATTAGGTGTGATACACTTCTCAATGCTCTCAGCTGAAATCTGGAAGGTCTCACGGTCACTGTCAGCAAACACAGGGTTAACACCAGCCATAATGATACCAAAAGAAGAACTGGACATAGTCAAAGCAGGGGCAATGACTTCATCGCCAGGCTTAATACCAAGGGCTGCTACTGCTTGGTGTAAGGTTGCTGTACCATTACTGCTACCAATGGCATATTTCATTCCAAACTTCTCTGCAAAATCTTTTTCAAGGCGAGAATTAAAGATGGAATTCTTGGATGTGGCAAAGGCATTATCCAAAGCCTCATTCACATACTTTCTTTCTAAATCGGAAATACGTTCCATATAACTAATTATTTGATTATTTATACATTGCACTACGCTCCACCTCGGAGTTAATCTTTTCAATCTCCGGGTTGGCTTTCAAAATATCAAGAATCTCATCCATCAGCAAGATACCCTTGTTGGCAGGATTACGGTGAGCATAAACGGCCTTGACCATCTCAAAGTCCACATCTTTGTCAACAGTCCAACGCAAATAAGAAAGATTTTTGCCATTGCTGACATTGCCTATCTTAAAAATTTCAGGATGATGATAGATGTACTGGGTCACGTGCTCACGCTCAAAAGCGGTTTCAGCCTCTTTCTCTGAACGGTCAAGAGCAGACTTCTTGAATGCTTCGCAATCCAAACCCTCAGGGAATGAAGGGGGAAGATTGTTAGTCACGTGATCATAGCCCTCTTCAATCAACTTTGTGATAACAGCATCTATCACCTTTGGCTCCTTGAAGGGGTCATCAGCTGTGATACGTACCACATAATCAGAAGGAAATGCCTCAGATGCACTGTAGTAACGATTCAGCACATTCTCTTCACTACCACGGAAACAATGAACATCGTTTTCCTTGCACCACTCTTCAATTTTGTCATCTTTTTCACTGACTGTGGTAGCCACAATGATGTCATCAATCTTTGTGGCATGTTTCAGACGATTTACCACATGCCAAAGCAACGGTTTACCATCAATAATGGCAAAAACCTTATTGGGGAATCGAGTTGAGCCACAACGGGCTTGGATAATTGCGTTTACATTCATTTTAAGAATTGGTATTTATATTCCATTTCAAAATTTTACTTAGATATCCGCCACGTCTATCGCCACGAGCTGTATTGTCATCAGAAATTGTAACTTGTAAACAATCCAAAGGTGAATCAACATCCCAACCTCCAGCATTCTGATTACTTGTAAAATTTAAACAAATTAAGTACTGGCCATGCCCCATGGTACGTTTAGGGATTCTTATCTCTACAACCGATTTTCCTATAGGAAGTTGTTCCAATTTATTATTTTCAACATCATTACTATCCATTACCCATGTTATAATTCCATCACTGCGTTGAAAGTGCAAATATCCATAAACACCAGGAACACGTTCTTTAACGTTGAAATACATACGTATTATAAATTCTTCATCGCAGGTAAAATTATTGCGGGAAATACCTTTAGAATCAAGGAGTTCAGCTCGATACATCTGGAAATTTTTATCAGTCAAAGGAACTTCCCATTCTGCGCCTAAATTACTCACTCCACTCTGTAAATAGAGATTACATATATCATTGGTCTCACCTATAGCTTTTACTGTACCATTTTCCATTAAAACACAATGATTGCATAAGGAACGAATGCTGGCCATATTGTGACTCACAAACAACACCGTACGACCTTCACCTTTTGACACATCCTGCATCTTTCCAATGGCCTTCTTCTGAAATTCAGCATCACCGACAGCCAGGACTTCATCAACTACCAATATCTCTGGTTCTAGATGAGCTGCAATAGCAAAGCCCAGACGTACGGTCATACCAGAAGAGTAACGTTTCACTGGGGTATCAATGTAACGTTCACAGCCTGAGAAGTCAACAATCTCATCCAATTTACGAGAAATCTCTGCCTTAGTCATACCCATGATGGCACCGTTGAGATAGATATTCTCACGGCCTGTCATTTCTGGGTGGAAGCCTGTTCCTACTTCCAGTAACGAAGCAATCCTTCCTCTTGCCCTGATCTGACCCGTCGTTGGGGCAGTCACTCTCGAAAGAAGTTTCAACAATGTACTTTTTCCTGCACCGTTTTTTCCAATGATACCTACGACATCTCCCTCTTCAATTGAGAAATTAATGTCCTTCAAAGCCCAGACATAATCACTATGTCCTTTATGCGAGCGATCGTTGGTTTCTCCAATCTTCAGATAAGGATCCTCTTTATGGAGGACATTCATTGCCCACCAACGATTCAGATCGTGACTGATGGTACCCGTAGATACAAGACCTAATCTATATTGTTTGCCAACATTTTCAAATTCTATTGCCTTCATAACAAATCTTTAGCATCATTAAACAGTATCCATGAAAGAGCGCTGCACCTTGTTAAATATCACAACCCCGATCACAAGTAAAACACTCATAAATACGAAACTATAGCCAAGGGTTGCCCACGAGAAATAACCCTGACCAAGGGTTGCATATTTAAAGCCCTCAATGATTGGTGTCATCGGATTTGCCAGAAGCAACATTCGAAGTTTCCCCTCCGGGACCATACTCAATGGATATACTATAGGTGTTGAATACATCCACAACTGCACCACAAAGGTGAAAAGAACAGTGAGATCACGATATTTTGTGGTCATGGAAGATACTAAAATTCCAAAGCCAAGTCCCATTCCCGCCAACATTACTATATATAATGGCAGAAGCAAGATGTACCAATTGGGACAAACACCTGAATCAATATAGATATAATAAAGATACACAACAACAAATAGCGCGAACTGAATAACAAAACGCAAGAGATTGCTGAGAACTGTAGAGATCGGAACTACCATGCGTGGGAAATAGACCTTTCCAAACATGGCTTGGTTATCAACAAAGGTCTTTGAAGTTTGGTTCAAACAATCTGAGAAATAGAACCAACAGACATTTCCTGCTAAATAAAACAAAATCTGTGGCACCCCATCTGTGCCCATACCAGCGATTCCACCAAAGACAATCATATTCATGACAACCGTCAGAATTGGCTGAATGATGTACCAGAGCGGACCAAGAATCGTCTGCTTATACTGTACCACAATATTTCGCTTGACAAACAATTCTATCAAATCACGATATCGCCATATCTCTCTAAAATCCACACTCCACAATTTCTCTTGTGGTTTAATGACTAATGTCCAATTATCTTTCATTAAATTATCTGTATAAATCAACGTTAATATCAAAGGGACTATCAAAGTCCTTTAACAAGGGATGGTTGGTATCCTTCTCAGAAAGAATTACCTTGTCTGTTGGGATGCGCCAGTCGATTCCTAAAGAATCATCAAGGATTGAGATACCGTCATCGGCTTCAGGGTGATAGAACTCATCACACTTGTATTGGAAAACGGCTGTTTCAGACAAAACAGCGAAGCCGTGGGCAAATCCTTTGGAAATGAAGAACTGACGGTGATTATCTTCAGTCAGTTCCACGGCTACATGTTGACCGTAGGTTGGTGACCCTTTTCGGATATCAACTGCAACATCCAAAACTGCGCCCTGGACGCAACGAACTAATTTAGTCTGCGTATATGGTGGTCGCTGAAAATGGAGACCACGCATCACGCCGTAGCTTGATTTGCTTTCGTTATCTTGAACGAAAGTGATCTTGCCAACTTTCTCATCGAATTCTCGTTGAGAGAAGGATTCAAAGAAATAGCCTCTCGAATCTTTAAAGATTCGTGGTTCAATAATAAACAAGCCACCAATGGCAGTTTTAATTACTTCCATAAAAGACAAATAATAACCTTCCTAACATATAGGCATAACAATCTCATAGCCAAAGTGTTAGGCACTTTACAATTTTAAAAATATCTCCAAAAAGGTACTACTTTTGGAATCGATTCCCTTTTAATGCCGCAAAGGTACGACTATTTTGGGAATCTACCAAAGAAAACTGAAAGAAATTTCACTTTTTATAGATTACCATAAATATTCCTCAACATAGCCGTGGAAGATGGGCTCCTGCGTCCAGCCGTAGTTTTTGAGGGTCTTGCGGACGTAGCGTTCCACATCGGGCGTCATGGGACGGGTGCCATTGTGGTACTCGTAATAACGTTTGCGAGAATAGACATGGATGAGGTGGTTCTTAATGGCACGCTCCATACGGCCAGGCATATCATAATAGACAGTGGAGATACCAATAGGCATGCGGATGGGCTCGTCCTTGCTGAACAGCGGACAATCCTCACGCTGCATCTGTGGGTTGTTCAAGTTAACACAGTTGGTATAAATTCTGTCTTTGGGTTTGTAACTGGCAAGGATACTATGGAGACAGTGCTCACGAAGGGGGCAGATCGTGCTATAGCAGATACCGTAGTTATCAGCCTTCTCTGCAAATATCTGCTCTCTGGTCTTTGGGGGTTGCTCTTTTTTCTTCATTACCGCTGTCGTTTTTGGCAGCAAAGGTAATACATTTGTTAGACATAAACGAATATTCATTGCAAAAAAGTTATAAAATACTATGCATTTCTACATTATACTTGTATCTTATTGATAATATGAAGTTTACATTATGTATAGAGCTAAAGCTATTTATTCAGCTATACATCATCAAATCTATATCTGGCAGTTATTGGAGTAAATTATTAGTTAATCTACTGGTTTTTAATATGTTCCTTGTTAGTTTTATTTATTGAAACACTTTGTTTCTAAAATGGAAACACTTTGTTTCATAGGCAGAAACAAAGTGTTTCAAAGATTGGAACACCTATGAAACTAAGTCATCTTTCCATCGGAGATGATACGTGAACAAGTCGAAAAGACGTCAGGAGCGACCCGTAGTTCATTCGCTATGTATAGATGATCATAAAGATGAAGGTTCTATACATTTATTAATCATCTGAAACACAGATAGAAAATTTAAAAATGTAGGAATGTATAGAGAAAGTTAAAAGTTTTGATAAAAAAGTTACAATAGAATTTTGTCATCACGAAAAATAATCGTACCTTTGTGGACGTTTATCAATGATTGCTATCACATGACCAAAGTTACTATCGTCAAGAACTACCGCAACACCGTGACACTCAGGCAAGTAGATCTGTCCGAGCTCGTACAGATAATCCAGGATCAGGCTTATGAGGAGCTGTGCAGACAGCTGCGTGATATCTATCCGTTAGTGG
>Ga0256407_10002750_pt1 | contig 32788 bp, 20 predicted proteins | sample RumenRJG_04DNA_FD_193489 | JGI IMG/M metagenome (GOLD analysis project Ga0256407, IMG submission 193489) | Bovine rumen microbial communities from Lethbridge, Alberta, Canada - RJG_04 | ecosystem: Host-associated > Mammals > Digestive system > Stomach > Rumen | place: Canada: Alberta...
CGGCGCCGACAAGACGAAACAGTATTGGCGCTATCTGATTCAAGCGCTCCTAACGCAGGGAATCGCCGCGCTCGCGCCGGACTTCGACTTTCCGATCCCGCAAGTGACGTCTCTCGGATGGGACGTGATGCGCGGAAAAAGAAAGGTCATGATTCTCAAGCGTCCCGACAAAAAGAAAAAGACAAAGAAGTCCGCCTCCGTCGCGTCCATCCTCAGCGCGGCCGCCAATCCTTACGACAAATCGGCGCTTAACGCCCGTGATCGACGTCTTTTCGAAACGCTCCGCGCGCTCCGCGCCTCGGTCGCCAAAGCGGAACATGTTCCTCCCTATGTCGTCTTCACCGACAAATCCCTTGTCGATATGGCGGCGCTCAAACCGCAGACGCCCGAAGATTTCCTGCTCGTCAACGGGGTCGGACGCGCGAAACTTCAGAACTTCGGCGCCGAGTTCATGGACGCCATCCGCGAATTCCTGCGCGACAACCCGTAAAGTATCGCAGAAATTGCGAGCCCCAGCCCTCGATATTGCAATTTCATAGAAAACGCGCTAGACTGGGAGCGCCGACCTTTTTACCCGTATCCTTCGCCTTTAAATTAGTTTGCGCTAAAATGAACGACCAAGACAAAATCGAACGCAATCGAAACGCCATGCGTCTTTTTGAAACATGCATTAATACCAACGACTTAACGCTTGGACTCCAATTAATTGCGGAAGACGCCGAGTTCCTGACGCCCGTTTCGCCGACGCCCCTCAAAGGCGCGGAGGGATATTTGAGCGTCGTCGAAATGATGCGCAAGAGTTTTCCCGACGTCCAATGGAAGCTCGAAAACATGGTCGCCGACGCCGCGACCGTCGCCGTTCAATGGCGCTGTTCAGGAACCTTTAACGGAACGAGGCCTTTTGCGGGACTCGCGCCCAACGGTCGGTCGTTCTGCGCGACGGTCATGAACTTTTACTCGTTTAACGAGAACGGCAAAATCGTCGACGACGTCGCGGCGGACGGAATCGCGGGAATTCTTCGAGGAATCGGCGCTTTCCCAGAAGCGTAACGAAAGCAAATAAAAAACGCATAGCGCCGTTAAATTCTGACGTGGTATCGTTTTCTGTCTGTTGAATCGGCGTTCGTCGAACAGCGAAGTCCCTCGCTTGGAGAGTTGGATTAAAAAATTTCTTTTTTCTCAAAAAAACGAATCAGGACGCTTGACGCCTCCGCGAAGACGGCATATATTAGAATGCGGAGGATCTCTGGAATTAGGGGCGTTTCAATCTGACAGATTCTATCGATCGCCTCGTTAGAGATTTTTGAATTACGCGGCAGGCGGCGCGTAATTTCTGTGTTGCGGTATTCGGCGCTTTGTAGCGTCGTTTCAAAAAATTACAATAGAGGAGGCCTAATATGGGCGTTATTATCAATCCGGGCAATTCGTCCTTCGTCACACTCAACAATTCGTCTTACGTCGACAAAACGGGAATTATCAAGCTGGTCAATCAGGGACTTGAAACGCGAAATATGCTTTCCTGTATCAGCCTGCCAAGCGGGTTCGGAAAGTCGGCGATCGCGACGACCTTGGCGGCTTACTATGACTGTTCCTGCGATTCGCACAAGCTCTTCGACGACAAAAAGATCGCCGAATCGGACGACTACAAGGAGAAGCTGAATAAGTTCAATGTTCTTTACATCGACATGAACTATTTCGTCCATGCCAAACCGCACACTTCTTGGGATTCCTTCCCGGAAATGATCAGAGACAGCCTTACGGTCGAGTTTCTCGGCGACTGCTCGACAAAGCGCAAAGAACGCTTTGAAAGCGTCAAAGACAACGTCGAGCGAAGGCTGATTGATATCGTCGAAAGGAGCGAAAAGAAATTCATCGTCATTGTCGACGGATGGGACGTCGCCCTTCGCGGTCCTTCGGTTTACAAGACCGACGTCAACGACGATTTAGGTCTTGCGAACGCCTGGTTTAACAGCGCGACGTTTACTCCGAAAGCCGTCGCGGGCGTCGTTCTGACGGGCGTCTTGCCTTTCCGAAGAGACGTCTTTCCTCTAACGCGACTGGAAGACTCCCCCGCCCTTCCCGTTCCCGTTTTCAGGGAATACAGCCTTGCGCAGCCGGGGCCGTTTGCGGAATACTTCGGTTTCACCGAGGATGACGTTAGAAAGATCGCGGGCGCTCAAAGCGTCGTCGATTTAAACCGCAACTACGGCGGTTACGCGGTTGAAAAAGTCGGAAACGTCTTCAACCCCGCTTCGACGTTCCGCGCAATTGAAGAAGGAACGCTCGGCGCGTTCTGGACCGAACCGTACTCGTCGAAGGCTGCGGCGGACTTCATCGTCAAAAACGAGGACGGACTCGACGCAACCGTCGCCAACCTTCTCGACGGCGGCTCCGTCGACGTCAAATCGCTGACGCTTCCCTCTTGGTACGGCGGCAAGCTTGAAGAGACGACAAGTCGCGACGAATTCTTGGCGCTGATGGTCTATTTCGGCTACCTGACCTACGACGCCAATTCGCGAACCGCAAGGATCCCGAACGAAGAAGTCAAGACGGAACTTCGCCGGATCGTCGATTGCGCCAAACGTAAACAAGAAGCCTAGTATTCCGACAAACGGAACCCCTCGTTACGCAATCGTCGATCTTCGACTGCTATAAATACGGCGCGCCGCAACGGTCTTCTCCTATCGACCGTCGCGGCGCGTCTTAACTTAATCGGCGGCGACAATCAGTTAGAGAAACGTCCTAGCTCGTGGAATAAAGCAAACGTTCAACCGCTGTCAAAGCTCCTCTCCGAGCCGTTCCAGCGCCGCTTTCGCTTCCTCCTCCCCCTCGGCGGCCGCTTGACGATACAGTTTGATCGCTTCTTCTAAATTCCGCTCGACCCCCCTGCCGTTTTCGTAACATTCGCCAAGGCTGAACAACGCGAACGATAAGCCGGCCTCTGCGGCGCGACGATACCACGCGATCGCCTCTTCCATGTTTCGCTCGACGCCCTTGCCGGTTTCATAACAATCGCCAAGGTTGTTCATTGCGTATCCGTCGCCCGCCTCCGCCGCTTGGCGATATAACCGAGCCGCTTCCGCATAATCCAGTTCGACGCCTAGACCGACCTGATAACAACCGGCAAGAAGGCTCGTCGCCTTGGGATCGCCCGCCTCCGACCCTTGACGAAACAGATTAACCGCTTCCGCATAATCTTGAGCGACGCCTCTGCCGTTGAGGAAACAATTGCCAAGAAAGAACAACGCGGCGGAATTGCCGCCCTCGACGGCTTGACGATACCATTTGACCGCTTCTTCACAGTTCCGCTCGACTCCGTAGCCGCGTTCGTAACATAAGCCAAGGGAAAACGCCGCGCCCGAATCGCCCGCCTCAGCCCCTTGAAAAAACAGATTAACCGCTTCCGCATAATCTTGAGCGACGCCTCTGCCGTTGAAGTAACAGTTTCCAAGAAAGAACAACGCGTCGGAATTGCCGCCCTCGGCGGCTTGACGATACCATTTGACCGCTTCTTCACAATTCTGTTCGACGCCGTCGCCGTTTTCATAACAAAGAGCAAGGTAGAACATCGCCGTAGATTCGCCCGCTTCCGCCGCGCGCCGATACCATTTGACCGCCTCTTCCCAACTCTGGTCGATTCCGAAGCCGTTTTCATAACATAGCGCAAGCTTGAGCGCCGCCGCTGATTGACCGCCCTCCGCAGCACGGCGATACCATTTGATCGCTTCTTCCAAACTCTGTTCGACCCCGACGCCTTCTTCATAACATAGCGCAAGACGGATCGCCGCCGCAGATTCGCCAGCCTCATACGCTCGACGATACCATATCGTCGCTTCTTCCAAGTTCTGTTCGACCCCGTCGCCGTTTTCATAGCAAAGAGCAAGGTTGAACATCGCCGTAGATTCGCCCGCTTCCGCAGCCCGGCGCTGCCATTTGACCGCTTCTTCCCAGCTCTGCTCGACTCCCCAACCTCTCATATAACAAACGCCAAGGTTAAACATTGCGGCGGAATCTCCCGTCTCCGCCGCGTCGCGCCACTCCTTGATAGCCTCTTCAAAGTCCAACTCGTCTTCAAAGTCCAGCTCGTCGTCGTCGCCGAATTCATAACGAACTTCGGAGTCGGACGCTTCGGCTAATTCCGCGTCCTCCGCCGCGCGATCGAGCAGGTTGTCCCAGTACCGCGCGTCGCGCTCGTCGTCGTTACGGTCGTTCTTCATTCTAGAATCGTCTTCTGTCGACATTGGTCGTCCGTCTTTCAAGCGCTAAAAGTTAAAGTTAAAAAACGCGGCTGGCGTCGGTCTTGGAGCAAAGCAGAACGCGGAAGCCGAGGTCTTCGTAACGGTCGTCGGGCTCGTACCAGTCGCGACTCGCAGAGCGGCAGGCGCGCGCGGGGTCGTCCCAGCTGCCGCCGCGCATGACGCGTCCTTCGCCGGAGTCGGCGCCGCGCGGGTCTTCGACGGTTCCTTTGGGATAGCGCCCATACCAGTCGAGGGTCCATTCGTTCACGAGGCCGTGCATATCGTACAACCCCCAAGGGTTCGGCGCGTAACTCTTCGGCGGGGTCGTCTTCTCGAGAAACGGACCTTTCGTATTCGTTCCACAGGGGTAGTTCCCGTCGCAATTCGCCCGGTCGCCGTTGAGCGATTTCCCCCAGAAATAGGGCGTCGACGTACCCGCTCGGCACGCGTATTCCCACTGCGCTTCGGTCGGAAGACTCGCCTTCGTTCCCTCCGGCAAAAGCTCGGTCAGACGTTCGCAAAAGTCGACCGCCTCGTTCCAGCTTGCCGATTCGACGGGAAGCTCGACCCCTCTGAAGCGGCTCGGGTTCGTCTCCATAATCCGCTCGTAGAATCTCTGCGTCACGGGCGTTTCAAGGAGCCAAAACCCGGCCGTCAGAACGACGTGATGGAGCGATTCGTCGTCGCAGCGATCAGCCTCTCCGCCGACGCCCAGCAGCCCTTTCGGCGATCCCATGTCGAACTCGCCCGGCGGAATCCAACAGAATCCATACTCCTCGCCGCCGAGGCTCAAGCGCCGAGCAAAACCCGCGTAGCGTCCCGCTTCCCTGATCCAATCTGCTGCGACTCTTTCCATCGTTTATACAAACTCGTTCTATCTCAAATACGGCAAACGAGGAACGGCGCCTCAAAAATCGGCGGAACGCGAACACCTATGCTGTAAAGCGCTATTTAACACGTTTTTATCGTGCTCAACCGTCTTTTACGGCTCATGGTCATGCGGTCATTATTGATTCGTTAGGAAAGTCCTTTGTAAGAATATCTTTTAACTGTTTCTCCAATTGCGGAAGAGGAATGAGAAGGTGAGTTGGTGAATACAGCTTTGAAGATTGATTTTCATCAGAATTACACAATATGAAGCGACTCTTTTCAGTATCAAATAGATTGGCCATTTTGGTCATTTTTTTGAAGTCAATCGCTCCTGATTTTGTCTCAAAAATATAAAAACGACCATCCAACTCAACAACAATATCGAGTTCCATATCACAGCTTGCGTTCTCTTCAGAGCCGATCTCCTTTAACTTAACATTCCAAAAAACGTTGCAGCTTTTCACTTTCTTTTCGTTTGCAAAACTATGAAGCGTTTTGTTGATAAGGTAACGGTTGGCGGATTCCATCCATACTCCTTTTAAAAAGCATTTATTACTTCCAGTGAGTTTTGGAATAATTTCCACCCCCGTTTTAAACGGAGTAAACTCTAACCAGCCTTGCGTCGACATCGCTTGACAAAGCATAATGAGCGTACTTTTTTCTTCACTTTCTAACCGATATACAAATGGATCTTTTGCCTCACACAACTCCTTAACAAATGGTTTCCCAATAGGATAGCAACTCCAAATTTTTTTTGCCAAATTATACTCGAAGTTATCAGAGTTCGGTTCAGCTTTGTTAACGTCAAAAATAAAGTAGTTCAAATCATAAAAAAACTCGGCAGTTTTTCGCATTTGCTTATCGTGAGCAAATGGATTGTTTTCCCATTTTTCCACATACAAGTCTTTACGAAGTAACCGACGTTCTTTCTCCAACAAACTGATTGCAAAATCAATAGATTGAATCTTTTTCTTGATACTATTAGCTCTAGCTGTCATTTCACCGCCTCAAAAATCTTCCGGCTCGGTCTCTTCGAATTCCGGCTCGTCGAAATCGCTTTTGACGGGGCCTTTGATCTGTTTCTCGATGACTTCGCCGAGTTCGACGGCGGCGGCGCGTTTAGGGAAGTTCGCTTTTTGCGAGAGCGCGAGCGTCAGTAGACTCTGCGCAAGATCCGTGTTGCCGCGAATGTTCGCGATTTCCGCAAGGTAATACGCGACGGTCGCCGAAAGCGAGCCGGATTCCATCATCGGCTGGAAGATCGCGTCCGCCTCCTTCGTGTTCCCCGAGAGGAACTGACACCACGCGTAAGTCGTCGCCGCCTCTTGAGAATCGGGGTTCGCGCGATAGTTCCGCGCCGCGATCACGCGCGCCTGGCCCAGTTTCTCCTTGTTGCTCTGATCGAGCAGCGCGAGCGCGAGTCCGTTCGTCGCCTCGAAACTCGTCGGGTCGATCAGGGTCGCGTTGCGGAAGAACGTCTCGGCGGCGGCGTAGTTGTTCGCGTAGAGCGCAAGCCAGCCCGAAAGAATCCAACGATCGAGGTCGCGTTCTTCGTTTTGCTCTTCAAATTTGTGGACGATATTGAACGCGTCGTCGACCTTGTGCCATCGCATGTAGAGTCGCGCCAGCTGCGCGAGTTCTTTCTTATTCGCGCCTTTAACCTTGTCCTCTTTCGTTCCCAATCTCGCGACCGCTTCGTCGATTTCGTCTTCCCGATCGAGAGCCGAAAGGACTTGAAGCCAGCCCGACCAAAGCTCTGGATTGAGCTTCGCGGCGGACTCGTACGCTTCTTCCGCCTCGTCGTACTTCTTCTGCTTCATCGCGAGATATCCGAGATTCCAAAACGCCTGCGCGTTTTTAGGATTGAGTTCGATCACCTTGCGCATAAGGTCGGACGCCGCCTCGTAACGACCGCGTCGTTCCGCGAGATTGGCGCGAACTGTCAACGCTTCTTCGCGAAAATACGCCGCTCGCGACGTCGATTCCGGGTGAAGTTTCGGATATTCGTCGATCAGTCGTTCGGCGCGTTCAAGAAGAAGTTCCGTTTCAAGATACCGCCCTTCCTGCGCGTCGATTCCCGCGAGTTGAAGAAACGCTTCGGGGTCTGTCGGATATTCCTCGGCGGACTGTTCCAACGCGCGGCGCATCTGCAGGAAACGCCCTGCGTGCGAATGGAGCGTCGCGATCAACGTCCCCGGAGGATCGGAGTCGGGATTCGCGTCGTAAACCTGTTTGAAAAGCGCGTAAGCGCCGTCGACGTCGCCTTCGATATAGAGGTCGATCGCCTTAAGCGTCGCGGGATTCGCCTGCTCCTCGAGTTCGGCAAGTCCGGGATCGACGTTTGCAGAGGCTGTAGACTTAACGGACGCGCCCGATTGAACGGCCGGCTTCGCTTTCTCCTCCGACGTCGCAGCGTCGGATTTCTCCTCGAATTTTGGCAGTTTAACGTCGATGGGAGTCCCTTCGTCTTGGGCGAACGCGGCGACGGCGGCGACGCCAAGAACAACGACGCTGCAAATAAGAAGACGCGACGAGTCTGAACGGAACGACATGACAGATTTCTCCTACGTTCGGGCGACGCCCGAGACTTCAATATTTCAGAGTTGCGCGTTTTGCGCCGAAATTCGAGACGAAGAAGCGCGAAGCTCTTCCGCCTCTTTCGTCTTCCCGAGTCGCTCAAGCGCGTCGGCGCAGTTCGCGGCGCATTCTCGGGAAAGATCGCGATCAAGGGAAAGCGTCCCGATCAGGAAGAATCGAACCGCTTCTTCGTCGGAACCGAGCGCTTTCGCGCCGAGACCGACAAGCGACGCCGGTTCGGGCTTATACGCGTTCGGAAGAAGTTCGACGACGCGAATCCAACGATCGACGTTTTTGCGCTCGGGCGTTTTGAGAACGTCGTCGCGCCAAAGCTGCGCGTTCGCCAGCAACGACACGACGCGGCACGTTTCGACGGCTTCTTCGCTCGCGCCGTCGGGCGCCTCGCAGACGCAAAGCTCGCGCAGCGCCGCAGCCGCGTCCGCGCTATGCCGCGCGGAACGCAAAAGAACCGACGCCGCAAGGAGTCGGCCGACGGGATTGGGCTTGCCGGACGGATTCTCGCGCGCCCCGAGCCATTGAGCGGCGCTCTCTTCCGCGTTTCGAACGGCGTTCGAATCCGTCTGCGACGAACGTTGATTCCGCCAGCGTAACGGAATCGACGGCAGAAACGCCGTATAGGGGTCGATTCGACAAAGAATGAAGAATTCGACGACCGCCTCGTCGTGACGACCGAGCGCCAACAGCGTTTCGACGATTTTCGCCGTCGCCCATTCCTTTTCAAATTGCCGCGACGCCGTCGAACGCGCCTCTTTGAAAAGCGCGTACGCCCGGCGGTATTCAGAATCTAACGACGTCCGACGCCCGGTCTCAAGCGCGTCGTTCGCTTGACAAAACGTCGACGAGACGCTCGCTTCAATTCGTTCGATCTTCGACGTCGGAACGACTTGAACTCTTTTATCCGCCTCAAAAGACGCTCCGTCGAACCCGGAAAGACGTTTAAGCGTCCCTTCAAGACGCGCCCCGTCGCGCAGAACGAGTAAATCGACGCCAAGAGGTTCGGATGCCGCGCGTGGAACGACTCTCGCGGACGGAGACGACGACGTTTCGGCGGCTTGTCCCGCCGACGCGCGATTCGCGCGCGCCGCGAAAGGATTTTGCGCCGCTATGTCGTCCGGCGCGACCGCGTTTCGAGAGGTCCGGCTATTCTTGGCGCCGTCAGACGTCTTAATCTGCGCGCGCTGCGCCGCGCATGGACGCGCGACAAGGAGCGCGACAAGGAGCGCGAGAACGGTTAGGATTCGGTTCTTCATGGCGTTATGAACGATTTTCATTGGGCGTTTCAACGCGCGCGACGGCGCGAACGGGACAGCCGTCGGCGCCAAGAATCGGGAGGGGCTGACAGGCGAGTTCAAACGCGCGCGACGGATCGGGCGCGACGGAAGAACCGTCTTCGGGACGGTCGTACTGCGGAAGCGATTCGAGGTTGACGAGCCCTTCGAGGATAAGAATCGGCGGACGGCGTCCCAAAAGAATCCGATGACATTCGGCGTCGCCGAGAAGTTCAAGTTCGTCCAGCGGTCGTGCAAGTTCTTCCCCTTCCGATTCTTGAGCCGTTGAAGGAACGCTCGGGAGCGCGACGCGGTCTTGCCGGAGAAACTCGTCGAGTTCCGGATCGAATTTCGCGGTTGCGGGAGCCTGTTCTGCTTCAGAGACGATTGCGGGGTCGCCCGAGGTCGCGACGAGAGAAGGAGTTTCAAGTCCAAGAATTCGGAGCGCGGGGTAATCGGCGAGCCAATCGCAAACGTCGGGCGAAAGAGACGGAAAGTCGTCGTAATATTCCGGACGTCCGGCGCGCGACGACCAGCCGACGCGAAGAAGAACGATCGGAGTTGCGTCAAAGATCGGTTCGAAGGGCGCGAGGTCCTCGACTGTCAGCGCGACGGGCCGCGTTCGATCCGCGCGGTCGCGGCGTCGCGGCGAATCTAATCCGACAAGAGGCGCGAGATTAAGACACGCCGCTTGCCCAAAAAAGAAATCCGCGGGAAAGGAATCGAGCGTTTCGCCGTCGAGAAAATAATGAAACGGCGCGTCGAGGTGCGTCCCGAGATGAGAGCCGACGACGTAACGCGTCCCGTGAAACCCGTCCGTCTCATGCTCCGCGAAGGGACGCGATTCAAAAAGGGGATCGCCGGGATAAACCGGGATCCCCTCGTTAATCGGCTGCGAAAGGTCGAGAAAGCGCATCGTTCCTCCGAACCGTTAAAACGCCGCTATCGCCGCGCCGTCATTCGGCGAGCAGTTCGGCGAGGTAGTGAATCTTTATCTCTTTGAGATCGGGCTCGCGACGCATGATTCCTCCGAAATGCATCGCGCAACTCATGTCGGTCGTTACGATATGGCGAACGCCCTGTTCGTAGACCTTGCGAATATTGGCGACCTTCTTCTGCCCCATCGCGAGAGACGTTCCAGGCATCTTCACGCTGAACGAGCCGCCGAACCCGCAACATTCCTCGACGTTCGGGAGAGGAATATATTCCAGCCCGCGAATATTAAGCATAAGCGTGTGAACCGCTTCCGCGATTCCAAGTTCGCGGCGTCCGTGACACCCGATATGGAGCGAAACCTTGTGCGGAAAGCTCGCGTTGAAGTCCGTTTTATGCAAGACGTTCACGAGAAACTCGTGAAATTCATAGACGCGCTTGCCCGTCTCCGCCTCGGGGGAATCGGGGAGACATTCTTGATAAAAGACGCGGCACATCGCGGCGCACGCCGCCGAAGGCGTCACGATCCATTTGTAATCTTTAAAGACCTTATGGAACTTCGTAACGACCTTCGCCGCCTCTTTCCAGTAGCCCGAATTGAACGCGGGCTGACCGCAACATGTTTGTTCCTCGGGATAAACGCAGGGGATATTGAGTTTCTCGAGTATCTTGACCGTCGCGACGCCGGCTTCCGGGAAGAACTGGTCGACAAAACAGGGAATAAAGAGCGCGACTTCGTCGCCTGCTTGATACTCGGGATAATCCCAATGTGGAACGTTGCGTTCTAACGCGTCGATCATATTTCGTCTCTCGAAAACGCCCTGACAACTGATTCTTTAAGAAACGCGGCGTTCGCGCAAACAAAAACGCCGCGTCGCTCTCCATTATCGTAAGTTCGCAAACCGACTCGCGGGGATAATCGCTCAAGACTCCGTCGTTCCCGAAGTCGCTTTGATCTCCTTGTCGGCGATATCGGAACGGCTCCAAGACCCCTCCCAATGGATTTTGGAGACCGCCTCGTACGCTTTGCGCTTCGCGTCCGCGACCGTGTCGCCGAGCGCGACGACGTCGAGAACGCGGCCGCCGTTCGTACGCACGACGCCGTTCGCGTCGAGCTTCGTGCCCGCGTGAAAAACCTTAACGTCGGGAAGCTGCGCGGCGTCGTCGAGTCCAAAGATTTCGAATCCCTTCTCATACGCCCCGGGATATCCTTTGCTCGCCATAACGACGCAGACGGCCGGACGCGCGTCCCACTCAAGGGGCGCGAGCGACATGAGTCGTTCGTCGATCGTCGCCTGCATGACGGTATGGAGATCCGTCTTGAGCCGGAAAAGGAGCGGCTGGCACTCCGGGTCGCCAAATCGCGCGTTGTACTCGAGAACGCGGGGGCCCTGCGGCGTCATCATAAGACCGGCGTAAAGGACGCCCTTGAACTTCGTGTCCATTCTATTGAGCGTAAAGACGGTCGGAAGCAGGATTTTTTCCTCGATCCAGTGAAGTTTGCGGTCGTCGACGAGGGACGCGGGACAATATGCGCCCATGCCCCCGGTGTTCGGACCGACGTCGCCGTCATACGCGGCTTTATGGTCTTGCGCGGGCTGGAGCGTCATGATCGTCTGCCCGTCGGTAATGGCGAGGACGCTCGCCTCTTGACCGACGAGACGCTCTTCGATAAGGAAATGATCGCCGGCGGCGCCAAACGCGCGTTCTTCCGCAATTTGACGAACAGCCTCGGCGGCTTCTTCTTTCGTATCGCAGACGACGACGCCCTTCCCTGCGGCGAGACCTCCCGCTTTGACGACGTAACCGTCTTGATCCGTCGCGCGCAGATACGCGTATGCGTCGTTGGGATTATCGAACGCCTGGCTTCGCGCGGTCGGGACAAGCGCGCGATTCAAGACTTCTTTGCAGAATATCTTGCTCCCTTCCATCTGCGCCGCTTTTTTAGTCGGTCCAAAGACGCGAAGCCCTTCCGCGAGGAACGCGTCGACGAGGCCGCCGACAAGGGGCGCTTCCGGTCCGACGACGGTCAAACCGATCTTATGTTCTTTAGCAAACTGAATGAGCGCGGGATAATCGTCTTGCGAGATATCGACGTTTTCCGCGTCGACCGCAGTCCCGGCGTTGCCAGGCGCGACATAAACCTTCGAGACTTCAGGACTTTGACTCAGTTTCCATGCAAGCGCGTGCTCGCGTCCGCCGTTGCCGACAACAAGAACGTTCATTTTCTCTAACCTCATACTACGGCGGTTCAACCGGAAACGCCTCGTTCCCCATATACGCCGATCGAAGATATTATACCCGCAAATCCATGTTGATTAAACGGGATAGAGAAGCGGTTTTCTCAAAAAAACGACTTCGCGATTTACGCAAGTCCGATCCTTTGGAGGAATAGAGATATCCATTCCGACTTTTCAAGAATCGGCAAGACGGTTTCCCAGTTCAAATGGCACCAGTAGATAATCGTCGCCGGACCGATAATGAAGAGCCACCATGCGAAATGGTGAAGACGCCCGTCGCGCAATAGACGCATGAGGATCGACAACGCGAACCAGCCGACGAGAAAACTCGTGACCGCGCCCCCGAGGTAGACGACGAAGAAAGGATCGGAGAAGAACTTTTCCGCAAACGTATCGCCTTCCGCTTCTTCGAAAAGTTTCTTTATTTCCAGCAGCGCGCCCCCGCCGATGACGGGAATCGAAAGCAGGAAAGAAAATTTACCGGCCCATTCGCGATCAAAATTACGGGCTAAAGCCGCGGAAATCGTCGTGCCGCTCCGCGAAAGACCGGGCAACGCCGCAAAGCCTTGAGCTATCCCGATAAAAATCGCGTCAAGCCACGTCGTCGTCTCGTACGTTTTAGGCTCCGGGAACTCGATATCCTCGTCGCCCTCCTCGTTCGCCTCAATTTGATCGTAATACTCGTCGAACTCCGAAACCCGGAAACGACTGCGCATAACCGTCATGAGAATAATTCCCGTGACGATAAAGAGACAGCCCGCAAGCAAAAGGTTCTCTTCAAGAGAACGCGCGTAATACATGATGGAAAAGCCAATGATCGCCGTCGGAATCGACCCTACGATAACGAGCCCCGCCACCCTCGGCGCTTTAAAACACGCATAGAGGATGTCGCGCGCAAAATAAAGCAGGACGGAAAGAAGCGTTCCGGCGTGGAGAAGAATCGAGAGCGTCAACGCGTCAGGCAAATGAAAGATATTCGCTAACAGCAATAAGTGCCCAGACGAGCTAATCGGCAAAAATTCGGCGACGCCCTGAAGGATCGCCATGACTAGAACGTAGAATATTGTCGTAGGATCAAAGCCCATCTGTCTCCCCCTAAACACGTTAGTTTGCCGGCGACGGACGTCGTCGACGATAACGAAAGAACGAGCTAAACTTGAGCGAAGTCCGCTCGTTGAAGTTCCAAACGTCCCGATTAAGAGACGTTCGAAAGAAAAGACCCGCTTCTCGACGGTAAAGAAACGGGTCGTTTAAACCGAAGTCGACCGTCAGGAAAAAACGTTCAAATCCTGACCTGTAGAAAAATCACAGATTCGGAGCGCGTTTGCGGAAATACTGATCGGCAGACCCAGATCCAGCCTCGGCGGCCGCGTCCGCTTCCGGCGACGTCTCGACAAGGACGCCCGGCGAATTCACGCCCGGCGCCACGATCTGCGAATTGAAGATCGGCGCGGTCGGCTCGCTCGCGACGCCCACGCCATAGGCGTCTTTCTTAGACGAAGCCTTCGCGTTACGCACAACCTGGTCGGTCGATTTGTAGTCCATACGCACGAGGAAATCGGCAAGGAGCATTTCACGAACGCCGTTCGCCTTCGCGTCGGCGAGGAACTGCGCGTCGCTGTCGACGATCGCCTGACGCTGTTCGTCGTTGAGTTCCGCGTCCGTCGAAAGAAGCGACGAGAGCGGCGCGTTCGGGACAATCACGCGCGTCACGTCGGGCGTGATCTTCCCGTGAACCTTGCCGGAATCGTCGACATACGCGGCGACTTTGAAACCGTTCGCCTCGATGAGATTAATCAACTCGTTGAGGTCGCTAAGATTGTCGCCGTTGACGTCAAGACGGCAGGAGAGCGCGAAATTTTCAAACTCGCCAGGTTTCCAGAACGACGTATACACGAGATCGCCCGGCTGGATCGGCGCGGTCGACTCGTCCTCAAGAATCTTCGCCTCGCAGGAGTGCGCGTCGAGCGTGCGAATAACCTGGACGCGTCCTTTGCTCCCTACGCCGCCTTCGTCAAAAATCTCCGGCGGGTAGACGGTAAACGCCATGAGAGGTCGAACCCCGTCGTCGAGGCCAATGTCGAGACGAATCATCTTAGAAACTTGATCGGCGTAGACCACGGAACCGTCGGCGCGTTCAAAGGTCGGATTTGAGAGTTCGTCGATACGACGGCTCAGATCGATATTGATATCGGCGTAGCGGTTGGCGGTCGCGCGATTCTGCGCCGTTTCCGCGTTTGCCTCAAGCACGGCGTCGCGCGCTTGACTGTTGACCGCGTCGAATCGTTTCGTCTGGTCGACAAAGCTCTTCGTGAGCTTGTCGTAGTCGTCGCGGGCGGTCTCGAGAGACGCGTTCTGATTCATTCGCGCGTCGGCGACGTTCGAAACAAACTTCGTCTGCTGATCTTGCGCCTGGTCGATCGAGGCGTTCGCGTCGCGAATTTTGGCGTCGCGGTCGGCGGCAAGCTCGGAGATTTGTTTGTCTAGCGCCGCGATGTTCTTACGCAGATCGGCAACCGCGTCTTTATACGTCTTGTTCGCGCCCTGCGCGCCAAGCGCGCTTTCGACGTCCGCCGTCATCGCTTCGACGATCTCCGAACCTTTGAACGCCGGGTCAAAACCGAGACGCTCCTTAACGGCGGCAAGCTCGTTAGAAAGCGTGTAGTTCTCGTTCTGAACGTTCTGACATTCAGATTGCGCGGTAGCCAACTCCGCTTTCTGCTCGCCCAGCCCCTTGAAACCGAAGTACGTGGTCACGCCCAAAGCCAGCGTTAAGACGACAAACACGATGAGGCTAATGATCTCGCCTTGATTTTTCATATGAAAGAATCTCCTTCAGCGTCGGCTGTCGAACCGCTCCGAATCGACGTTTCTCGACTCGTTCACGACTCATGCGCAACCGAACTCTGCGTTCGGAACCGCGTCGCGCCGCCGACTTCGTAACAAACTACGAACGTCCGCGACGAAACACGCGTCTCTGTGAGGACGCAGAGGCGCCCTCGTCGTAAATTTTATTTGCCGTCCCCTTTGGCGTCAATGAAATAGCCCCTTTTTTTGAGAAATTTCAACATTTCCCTTCTCCACTTTTCCTATAAATTCCTACATTTGTCACAGGACTCCGAGACGAGACTTCGTTCACGTCAAACGGAATTAAAAAACGACCCGATCTCCTCGTCAAGGAAACCGGGTCGCCGTCATATGCGTATCCGCGTCAGATTCGTAAAATCATTCCGACTTATTCTGGTCGCGCTTGCGGAAATAGTAGTCGCTGACCTTGCCGCTCGACGTCGGAGCGGGTTGCGCGTCTTTGACATACGACGGCGCGACAATGCCGGGAGACGCCGGAGCCTTGTCCGGACTGATCTGGAATTTCGGCGCGACGACTCCGGTCGACGTGTCGGGAAGAACGACGCCGTTGTCTTGGAGATCGACCCCGTGCCTATCGCGATATCGCGTGATCTTCGCCGTCTCTTTATAACCGATCGCCTTCAGGAAGTCCGACAGGAAGAGTTCCGGAACGCCCGCCTTTTTCGCGCTGTCAAGGAACCCTTGTTCGAGACGCTGAAGCGCTTCGCGCGCCGCTTCGTTACGGGTCGAGTCGTGCGCGAGCTGATCGGAAATATTCACGTCGGAGCGAATAACGCGGTAGACGTCGTCGGTAATCTCGCCGTTCACTTTGCCCTCGTCGTCGATAAACGCGACGACTTCAGCCCCGGAAGATTGGATAACGTTGATAATCTGGTCAAGATCGCTCAGACCGTCGCCGTCCATATCAAGCCCGTAGTCGAGGGCGTACTTGATAACCTTGCCCGGACGCCAAAGGGGCGTGTACGCAAGATCGCCCGCCATGATCGGATTCGACATCTCGTCTTCGAGAATCTTCGCCTCGCAGAGATGATCGCCAAGGCTGCGAACGACCTGAACGCTCCCCTTCGGAACGTCTTTATCCATATCGAGCGCCGTCGGCTTATAGATATTAAACGTCGTGAGCGGACGAAGTCCGTCGCTCTCGCCGACGTTCAAACGAACGGTCTTAAGGAATTGGTCGGCGTAAACGACCGTCGCGTCGGATCGCGTGAAATCCGCGTTCGCGAGTTCGTCGACCTTCGCGCTGAGCGTCTTGTTGAGTTCTTCAAACTTATCGGCGGCTTCTTTGTAGTCGGCGGTCTTCTGCTTCGCGTCGCGAATATCGGACTCCGTCTTCGCGACAAGGTCGTCGAGTTCCGTCTTTTGCGCGTCGAAACTCTTGTTGAGATCGTCGTAACTCTTCCGCGCGGCGGCAAGATTATCGTCGTGCTCCTGCTTGAGCGTGGCTTCCATCTTAGAAAACTCGTCCTGCTGCTTCTCAGTCATCGAGCTCTGAGAATCCGCGAGCGTTTCGGCCGACGCCTGCTGCGCTTGGTAGTTCTTAAGTTCTTCGGTCTTGCGCTTCACGTTGTCGGACAGACGAACGACGACGTCGCGATAGGACGCGGAGTCCTCAACCGCGCCGAGCGCCGACGCGACGTCGGTCTTCATCGTCTCGACGAGCTGATTGTTGTCTTCGACCGCGTCGTAACCGAGCTTGTCTTTAATGCTCTTAAGGTCGCTCTTCATCGAAGAGTTCAGCGTCTGAGCTTCCGACGTCGCCTTCTTCGCGGACGCGACCTGCATTTTCTTTTCCGACGTCCCCTTCGCGCCAATGTAGGTCGTCACGCCCAAAATCAGCGACAAAACCATAAAGACGACAAGGGAGACGGTTACGCCCGTATTTCGCATGAGTAAGATTCTCCTTCAGCGCCAACGCTCGCGGCAAACGCCGCGTCGTTCCGCTGAAAACGCCGTGCGGCAAGATCGGCGCAAGCGCTTGCGTCGACCCCGTTATTACCCCGTTAAATTTTCATCGTTGAGCGCAACTCGACGCCGAAAAAAGCCCTTCGACGCCAATACGCTCCAAGTTAATTCTATAGCGCGTCCAGCGCGTCGTCAAGGAAAATTGACTTCTTTTGAAAAATTTAAGAGAACTTAACGCGCCGTGTTCCAAATAAATTGCTACATTTGTCAAATTGCGCAACAATGAAAGCAAAAAAGGAGCCTGACTCATGTCAAGCTCCCTTTGTTTCCATCGTGATTAACGATTAAAACTCAAACTTCGCGCGCAACTCGGGCATGTCGAGCTTCATCTTCGCTAGTTTTTCTACGTCTTCTTTGCGCCATTTCTTTGGCGAATGAAGCTCGCAGACAACGTAAAGATCGCCGTCGAGGCCCTTGCCGGTCCGCACGCCGAACCCCTTGATACGCAACTTCGTCCCCGTCGTCGCGCCCTCGGGAATCTTCACGGCGACGACTCCGTAAGGCGTCGGAACGTCGATCTTGCCGCCGCGCGCCGCTTCCGGAATCGATATCGGAAGCGTGACGCGAAGATCCTTGCCGTCGCGGGTATAGAACGCGTGCGGCGCGACCTTCAATTTGATCAACAAATCGCCTCGAGGCCCGCCGTTTAAACCGGGCTGACCGTACCCCTTGAGAGAAACGACGTCGCCCTGCGACGAGCCGGCGGGAATATCCAAATCATGCGACGAGCTCTTGCCGGAAACCGGATCGCGGACAAGGATCGGCGTCTTGCCGCCGAGAACCGCCGTCTTAAACGGAATTTCTATCGTCGCCTCGGAGTCCGCGCCCTTTGACGGGCGTCGAGCGCGTTTGCCAAACCCAAACGCCCCGCTGAAAGGATTGGCGCCTCCCGCGCCGCCGACGCCTCCAGTGAACTGTCTGAGAATGTCGTCCATATTGAAGCTGCCGCCGCCCCCGTTCGACGACCACCTGAACGTCGTTCCGTTGAACCCGCCGGGACCGCCCGCGCCAAACTGGCGATACGCGTCCCCATACTGGTCGTACTGCTTTCTTTTCTCGGGGTCTTTGAGCGTCTCAAACGCTTCTTGGACTTCTTGAAATTTTCGTTTTGCGCCCTCCGGATCCGCTTGATTGAGGTCCGGATGGTATTTCCGCGCAAGTTCTCGATATGCCTTTTGAATATCGTCTTGCGACGCGTTCTTTGAAACTCCTAACGTCTTGTAATAATCCTGAGCCATAGCGCGCAGTCGTCAGTCTGCCTGAACGACTCTCCTTTTATCGTTACGGACCGGTCGACCTTCGCGAAGATCGACGCAACCCGATTTCTGTCAGATGAAAGTCAGCGCGACGCGTTTCGACGCGCTGCGCGCCCAGACGTCTCTCAATGACCGCACCCCGCGCACCCCGAGCCGGACGGAAACGCCGGATTCTCGACCAAAAAACCTTTCGCGGAAGGCGTGTCGAGAAAATCGATCTTTGCCCCGTCGAGAAAGAGCGCGAACTTCTTTTCTGCGACGAGCGGAACGCCGTCCGAAACGTACTTCGCGTCGATTTCAGGGTCAAACTTCGTGTCGAAGCCGAGCGTATACTGCATGCCGCTGCACCCGCCGCCGACGATAATCGTTCGGAGAACAGTTTCCGGCGCAAGGCTCTGCGCTTCCATGATCTTCTTAACTTCCTCGGCGGCGCGTTTCGTCAAACTAATCGCCATAAACGTCCTTTCGATGATTTGCGAGGGCGCTACGCTAGAAAAAAGCGGTCGCCCTCGACGCGTCTGACGCCATTATACGCCGGAGCCGCCGGCGGTAAAGTCCTGCGACGTCCTGAGCGCTCTCCATAAAGCATATTTGACGCCATAACTCGTATTTTTACACGCCAAACCGCGTTCAGGCGGACTCGACGCCCTCTTGACGCGACGGACGCTAAAGTTAATATTACGGAAAATTCCACTATATTAATGAGAAGCTTTTAGAATGCGCGTCGTTTTCTCTTCCGCGAGACTCGGGACGCGCATGCTCTAGCCCCGTCGCCGGTTGGTTGGTTCCACAAGCGCGACGCGCTCCGAAAGGTCGATAAAACTCGATATGGAACCCGCAACGCACGAAGAACATCGCGACTCAAACGCGCAAGACAACGCGACGCCGACCCGCGACGAAATTGCAATCGAATACCTCGAATCGTTAGAGTTCGAGCCTTATCCGTTCCAGGAGGAGGCGATTCTTTCGTGGTTTAGTTCGGAGCAGGGCGTTCTCGTTTGCGCTCCGACCGGCATGGGCAAAACCGTCGTCGCGGAAGCCGCGCTTTACGAAGCGTTGCGGACTGGCAAGCGCGCCTATTATACGACGCCCCTTATCGCGCTCACCGAGCAGAAGTTCGTCGAAATGCAAAACGCGGCGGAGCGATGGGGATTTGACCGTTCTGACGTCGGGCTCGTCACAGGCAATCGTCGTGAAAACGTCGACGCGAAGATTCTCGTCGTCGTCGCCGAAATTCTTTTTAACCGTCTCCTTTCGTCCGACGCGTTCGAAGCGTTTGCGAAGAAAAACGAATCCTCGCCGCGTCCCGAGTTCATGGCGACGACGTCCGACGGTTCTAATTCTTCCCCCGCGACGAGACTCTCCGCGGCGGAGTTAACCGCCAAGAAGTCGCTTGCCGTCTCGTGGGAAGACCTGGAGAAGAACAAGCGCCCGTCCCTCTTCGAAGAGCCGAAAACGCCGCAAATTCCCGCCGTCCCCGTCGTCCCCGAAGACTTCGAGGAAGAAGACGACCTCTATCCGACGGAATCCCATTTCTCTTTTGACGACGTCGCCGCCGTCGTTATGGACGAGTTTCACCAATTCTCCGACCCCGAGCGCGGCGTCGTGTGGGAATTTGCGCTTGGCCTGCTCCCGCCCCATGTGCGAACCCTGCTCATCTCCGCCACGGTCGGCAACGCGGTCGAATTCGTAAACTGGCTCCGTAAAACTTCGAATCGAAACCTTTCGCTCATTCAGTCGAGCGAACGCAAGGTCCCGCTCGTCTACGTCTGGGTCGGCGACAAACTTCTCACGGAACAACTCGAATCGATGTGCGCGGGCACAGAGGAAGAACGGTATACGCCCGCGCTCGTCTTTTGCTTTAACCGCGACGAATGCTGGGACGTCGCCGAGGTCTTGAAAGGCCGGGGCGTTATCGACGAAGCGAGGCGAAAACTCGTCGCCGAAGAACTGAGTCAGTACGACCTTAAAGGTGGCGCCGGTCCAAAGCTCCGCGAGATGCTCATGCGAGGCGTCGGGGTTCATCATGCGGGCGTGTTGCCGAAATACCGACGAATCGTCGAATCCCTATTTCAGAAAAAACTCCTTTCTTTCTGCGTTTGCACGGAAACCCTAGCCGCGGGAATCAATCTTCCCGCGCGATCTGTCGTGCTTCCAACGCTCCTTAAAGGGCCCGCAGGCGATAAGAAACTCGTAGAACCTAGCGCCGCGCATCAAATTTTCGGGCGCGCGGGACGTCCGCAATACGACACGACGGGCTACGTCTTTGCCATGGCGCCCGAAGACGACGTTAGAATAGCGCGGGCGCTCAAGAAGTACAACGAGATTCCCGACGACGTCAAAGACCTTAAAATGCGCGAAATGAAGAAGAAGCTCAAGAAAAAGCTTCCGAAACGCAATCCGAACGCGCAATATTGGTCGGAAACGCAGTTCGATCAGCTGCGCGTCGCGCCCCCCGGCAGACTCGCGAGTCGCGGTCCTACGCCGTGGCGGATGCTCGCTCACTTGATCGAATGCAACTCTGACGTCCGTCCGATCCGCGCGCTCGTGACAAATCGTCTCGTCGGCCCCAAAAAGCGCGAGACGATGCTCCGATCGCTCGACCGTTCGCTCCTGACGCTCTGGCGCGGAGGATTTGTCAGGCTCGCGCCTAATCCGGTCAACTACGGAATTCCCGCCACGGCGGAAGCCCAAAGGGCGCTCGCCGACCGTCGACGCGACCTCAAAGAAAAGGAACGACGACGTCGTCCCTTCGGCGCCGGCATTTTCGACGATTCCGTCCTCAACGACCCTTTTTCAAACGACGCCTTCGACCCCGTCGAATACAACGCCGCGCTCAAAAAGTTAGACGTCGCGCCCCCTGAGTTCCCTGAAATCGAAGGACTGCCCAAAGGCTTCGATTTCTTTTCAAACGACGGCGATCTCTTTACGATCAAGCCCGACTCGGCGCACGACGTCTCCGAACCGAATCAGGAAACGGCGTCGTCCGGCGATTCCACGCCCGTCCTAACCTTTGGCGGCGCCGCGTCGACGAACGATTCGCCCTCCGTCTCGGCAAAAGCGTCGGAAAAGAACCAAGGCGAGAAGCCGGAATTCGATCTCTCCGCGTTTTCCGACGAGATTCGCGACCAAATCGCGTCCAGTTATCAGGCGGCGCGCGCTTACCCGACTCCGAAGCTCAAAACGATCTCCGCGCTTCGCGGCGTGAATCAGGTCTACGGCGCGTTCCTCCTCGAACAGTTAGGACTGGCCGACCGCGGCGAGCGTCTCCAAGCGTTTGAAAGCCTCCTTGAGATTCCAAACACGGTCGCGCGGTATCTTCGCGTCCCGCGTCAAGACGTCCTTCCTCGAGGACGACTCGCGACGGAACGGCTCGACCAAGAGCTTCTCTCCCTCGGCCTCGCCACGATCGAGGAGCTTGTCATGCCGTCGGAGGAAGAGGAGACGCGGAAGCGCGAAGACCGGCGGCGTTTTGGCGGCTACATGGAAGAACGCGTCTATACGCTTCCATTCGCGGACAAACTGCGAAGACTCTTTGATTTCCAATATCCCGGAGTAAATCTTCGCGCGCTCCCCGTGTGGGCGGCGGGCGACTTGCTTTTGGATTACAAGGGCGATTTTAACAAATACGTTCTGTCGAAAAACCTGCAGAAACAAGAGGGCGTCGTCTTCCGTCATCTCCTGCGCTTGATACTGCTCGTCGAGGAATTCATTCCGCTTAGTCCGGTAGACGGCGATCCTCGCGAATGGCGCGCAGATTTGACCGACATATACGATCAGCTCGTCGAATGCTGTCGTAAAGTCGACCCCTTGTGCGTCGAAGAAACGCTTCGCGCTTCGAAGAAAAACGACCTTTTACAAAAAAGTTAGTCCTCTTCAGGAGGACGCGACTTTACCGTGTTCACGCCGTTCCCGACGCGTTTTTCGCGCGAAGGAAACGCTCAAACGAAAGGCTTTATAATGAACCGTTGGATTAAACGCGCGGCTCTGTTCGCGTTCTCCCTCGTCGTCGCCGCCGCCGCCGCAGATTTCGCCTCTGCTGACGAAGGCATGTGGCTCTTCAGCAATCCTCCCGTCAAGCAAATTAAAGAAAAATACGGCGTCGAAGTTTCGCCCGAACTGCTTGATAATCTCCAGAAATCATGTCTGAAATTCGCCAACTCCGGCAGCGCCTCGTTCGTTTCCTCCGACGGACTCATTCTGACGAACCATCACGTCGGTCTCTCGACCGTCGCCGGGCTTTCCACGAAGGAAAACGACCTCGTCGCCAAGGGCTTCTACGCCGAGAATTACGCGGACGAACTCAAGTGCCCGGGGCTCAAGCTGATCGCGCTCCAAGAGATCGTCGACGTCACCGACAAAGTCGAAGCCGCGACGAAAGACTGCAAGTCCTTTGAAGAGGCGGAAAAGACCCGCGCCGACGCAATCAAAAAGATTGAGACCGACGCCAAAGCGGAAAAAGGCATGCGCTGCGACGTCGTCCCCATGTATCAGGGCGGTCAATATCATCTGTATTGCTACAAAGAGTTTACCGACGTGCGACTTGTCTTCACGCCCGAAGAAAGCGTCGGCTTCTTCGGCGGCGATCCCGACAATTTCGGGTATCCGCGATACAACCTTGATATCACTCTCTTCCGCGCTTACGAAAACGACAAGCCGTATCGTCCGGAACACTTCCTCAAATGGAGCGAAGCGGGCGCGAAAGACGGCGAATTCGTTCTCGTCTCGGGACATCCGGCGCGAACGAACCGTTTCAACACGGTTGCGGATCTCCAATATCAGCGCGACGTCTACTATCCTCACATGATGAGCAAGTACCGTCGCCGCGAAGTTCTTTATCAGGCGTTCAGCTCCTTCAACGACGAGAACAAACGTCGCGTCGCGACCGATCTCTTCAAGATTCAGAACTCGCGTAAAAATCGCGGAGGAATCCTCCTCGGTCTCCAGACCCCCGCGCTCATGCAACGCAAAATCGACGCGGAAAACGAACTCCGTAAGCTCGCGCTCGAGAAAAACGTCGTCGACCTCTCCGCAGGCGATCCGTGGGACAATATCGCCAAAACCGTTTCCGAATGGGCGCCCTATTACGTCGCGCATGACCTCTTTGAAGGCGGCGAAGCCGTCGCGTGCACCGTCATGAATCGCGCTCGCGCCATCGTCCGCTATGCCGTCGAAACGTCCAAACCCGACGCCGAACGTTCCGCGGGCTACAAGGAAATCGCGCTCGAAGAACGTCGCAAGGAACTCGCCGAGACTCTCAAGCGCGACGACGCCGATATCGAAGCGCTCAAGCTCGGCGACAACCTCTCGATGCTCTATGAGCTTTCGCGCCCCGCTGAAGGCGGACGCTCGCTCGGCGCCGTCCTCGTTCCGCAGGCGACTCTCGACGCGATATACGACGGAAAATCTCCCAGCGCTCGCGCGACCGACGTCGTTCTCAATACGAAGCTTGGCGATTCTGAATACCGCAAGTCCTTGATCGACGGAGGACTCGACGCCGTTAAAGCGTCCGACGACCCCGCGATTAAACTCGCGCTCGCGATCTATCCGATCGCGTCCGACCTCCGCGACATGTATTCCAAGAACGTCGCCGAACCGCTCCGTCAGGATTACGCGAAAATCGCCAAAGCGCGCTTTGCCGTCTACGGCGACACGATCTATCCCGACGCGACCTTCACGCTTCGTCTGACCTACGGCAAGGTCGGCGGCTATACGGAAGACGACGGGACGGTTCGCCCCTTCGAGACATACGTCAAAGGCGCGCTCGACCATGCTCGCGAACACAATTTCGTCGATCCCTTCGACCTCGCGCAGTCGTGGGTCGACGCGGAAAAAGAAGGACGCGCGCCTCTTGACGCGCCCCTCAACTTCGTCACCGACCAAGACATCATCGGCGGAAACTCCGGAAGTCCTTGCGTCAACGCCAACGGCGAGGTCGTCGGACTCGTCTTCGACGGCAACATCCAGTCGCTCGTCTTGAATTTCATCTTCGACGAAGTTCAAGCGCGCGCCGTACTCGTCCACTCGACCGGAATTCGCGAGGCGCTCCGCACGATCTACAAGGTGGAAAAGCTCGCCGACGAACTCGGCAAATGATCCTTTTAACGCCGGGACGCGCGCGACGCCGCTTCGCGCGCGTTTCGGCTCCTCGCTCCGGCGGCGCGAAACGTCGCGTCGTAAACTATTATGAAAAAAGAAATTCCGTATATTGTATTCGGAACGGGAAATCGCCACAAGGGAATCGAAGCGACGCAAATCGTCGCTCCGTCCGGCGTTCGGCTGATTACGCTCGCCGACGTTCCCAACGCGATCGACGTCGTGGAGGACGGTTCCTCGTTCGCTGAAAACGCGCAAAAAAAAGCGACCGAACAGGCGCTCCATCTTGACGAATGGGTTCTCGCGGAGGATTCGGGTCTTTGCGTCGATTATCTTGGCGGCGCGCCGGGGATCTACTCCGCGCGTTACGCGGGCGCCGAAGAACGTAGCGACGCGCGCAACAACGCAAAACTCGTCGCCGATCTCGAAGGCGTTCCGCTGGAAAAACGCGGCGCCAAGTACGTCTGTCACATGGTTCTCTCCGATCCGCGTGGAAACGTCGTTTTCGAAACGGAAGAGCAATGCCGCGGACGCGTTCTCTTTGAAGAAAGCGGAACAAACGGATTCGGTTACGACCCGCTCTTCGAAGTCGTGGAATATCACGAAACGTTCGGCGATCTCGCGCCGATCCTCAAGAGCGTCGTTAGTCACAGAGCGCGCGCGACGCGCAAGCTCACGCTCGCGCTCTGCGCGCTCGTCGCCGAAAAGAAACTCCCGACACGTCTCGTCGACCTCGAATAGGGGCGCGTAAGACTACGAATAAGGTTAGGAAATGTCAGACTTTAACTTAAGCGAATACTGTCTCGACGTCGCCAAGCGCGCCAAGCGCGCTTCTAAAGCGCTCATGTCCGTGTCCAGCGCCGACAAAAACGCGTGGCTCGAACTCGTCGCCAAAAGACTCGTCGAACGCGCGCCCGAAATTCTCGACGCGAACAAACGCGACCTCGACGCCGCTCGCGACGCCGGTCTTTCCTCCGCGATGATCGACCGTCTTACGCTCAGTTCCAAAACGCTCGACGGCATGGCGCAGGCGCTCCGTGAAATCGCGGCTTTTCGCGATCCAATCGGTTCGATCGTCAGTTCCTCGTTCCGACCTCAGGGCTTTGAGGTGCGCAAGGTGCGCGTCCCGATCGGCGTCGTCTTCTTCATCTACGAATCGCGACCGAACGTCACGACCGACGCCGCCGCGATTTGTCTCAAGAGCGGCAACGCCGTCGTGCTGCGCGGCGGGAAAGAGGCGATCAACTCGAACCTCGCGCTCGGCAAAATCCTCGCCGAAGCCGCTAAAGAAATCGGGCTTCCCGGCGACGCCGTTCAGTTGCTAAGCACGACCGACCGAGACGCCGTCGACGAATTTCTCCACCTTCCGCAATACGTCGACCTCGCGATTCCCCGCGGAGGTTACTCGCTCGTAAAACGCGTCGCGCAGGAAGCGCAAATGCCCGTCATTAAGCATTTCGCCGGAAACTGCCACGTTTACGTCGATCAATACGCGGATCTGGACGTCGCGGAAAAAACGCTCGTCAACTCGAAGCTCCAGCGCCTAGGCACCTGCAACACGGCGGAGTCGCTCGTCGTTCACTCCGCAATCGCGAAGGAGGCGCTTCCAAGACTCCTCGGCGCGCTCGCTAAAGGAGGGTGCGAAATTCGAGGCGACGCCGCGACTCGCGCGCTTGCCGGTCCGAACGTCGACGTCCTCCCCGCGACGGAAGAGGATTTCTATGCGGAATACCTCGCCGCGAAAATCTCGGTGAAAATCGTCGACTCTCTCGAAGAGGCGATCGATCATATCAACGAACACGGCTCGGGACACACCGACGCGATTATTTCACGCGATCTGAACTCGGTCAGAATCTTCACGACGGCGGTCGATTCCGCCGCCGTCATGGTCAACGCAAGCACGCGTCTCCACGACGGAGGGCAGTTCGGACTCGGCGCCGAAATCGGCATCAGCACGGACAAGTTCCACGCGCGCGGTCCGTGCGGCGTCGACGAACTCACGAGCTATAAATACGTCGTTTACGGCGACGGCGCGATTCGTCAATAATCGTCGCGCGCCGCCGCTCCGTTCGTCTCGTCGCTATTTTGACGCGGTCAACACGCATGAACACGCCTCGTCGTTCTTCCTTTTCACGCTCCGATTCCTCGACTCACGCCGCTAGGAAAAAGCTTCGTTACGTCCGTACCGTCGATTACGAGCCGTTGCGACGCCGTCTAGAGCAATTGGAGCGCGAATTCGATCGGCTTGTTCGTCAGAACGCCGAAAAGAAAGACAAGACGGAAGAAACGCGCGACGGCGACTCGCCGACAAAACGATCGCAGAAGACGCGGCGCGACGGCGGTCCCGTCTCGTTCGACGACTGGGAGTCGCGTCTTCAGAAGCTCATGGAAGATTGCGACGTCTCGATCGAAAAGGTCGAAAAACGTCGCCAGTCCCTTCCTAAAATCACGTATGACGCGGAACTGCCTATCGTCGAACGTCGCGAGGAGATAAAGAAGCTCGTCCGCGATTCGCAGGTCGTCGTCGTCTGCGGAGAGACGGGAAGCGGCAAATCGACGCAGATTCCGAAGATATGCCTCGAATTGGGGCTCGGCGCGCGAGGCGTGATCGGCTGCACTCAGCCGCGACGAATCGCCGCGCGCTCGATCGCCCAGCGCGTCGCCGACGAGTTGCGCGTTCCTTTGGGACAAGGCGTCGGCTATAAGATCCGCTTCACGGACGAAACTTCCGACGACACGTTCGTCAAGCTCATGACCGACGGCGTTCTGCTCGCGGAAACGCAGACGGATCGTTTTTTCGATCGGTACGAGGTCGTTATCCTCGACGAAGCTCACGAGCGCTCGCTCAATATCGATTTCCTCCTCGGGATGCTAAAGCGCGTTCTGCGACGTCGGCGCGATCTCAAGCTGATTATCACGTCCGCGACGATCGACGCGAAACGCTTCGCCGAGCATTTCGCCGACGCTAAAGGCCCCGCTCCAATCGTCGAAGTCGCCGGAAGAACCTATCCGATCGAAATTCTGTATCGTCCCGTCGACGAACTCAAAAAACGGCGCGAAGAGGCGGGCGAGAGCGCGGACGAACTCCTCAAATCGAACGGAAAACCGCGCGATTACGACGACGAAGACGCCTTCGAGGCGACGCTCGTCGACGCCGTCGTCGAACTCGCGAAACGCGGACGCGGCGACATGCTCGTGTTCATGCCGACGGAACGCGATATTTTCGAAACCGCTAAACTCCTCAAAGGGATACGGCTCCCCGGCGACGACGCGGCGCGAAAGACGACGATTCTCCCCCTCTACGCGCGGCTCCCGTCGGAAGAACAGCAGAAGATTTTCGGCAAAGTTCCGCATCGCAAAATCGTCGTCGCCACAAACGTCGCGGAATCCTCGCTAACCGTCCCCGGAATTCGTTATGTAATCGACTCCGGAACGGCTCGAATCAGTCGTTATTCGTCGCGTTCGATGACGCAGAGGCTTCCAATCGAACCGATCTCGCAAGCGAGCGCCGACCAACGCGCCGGACGTTGCGGACGCGTCGGACCGGGCGTCTGCATACGCCTTTATAGCGAGCGCGACTATTTGGCGCGTCCGAAATATGCGACCCCGGAAATTCTGCGCTCTAACCTTGCGTCCGTGATTCTGCAGACGAAAGCGCTGCGTCTCGGCGACGTCGAAAAATTTCCGTTCGTCGACCCGCCGCGTCACGCCGCGATCGAAGACGGTTTTCGGACCCTTTTCGAACTCGGAGCAATCGACGACAAGCGCGAGCTTACCGAAATCGGTCGCGCCTTGAGTCGGCTCCCCGTCGATCCGCGCATCGGACGCATGATCCTCGCCGCCGACGAGGAGGGCGTGCTGCGCGACGTCTTGCCAATCGCCGCCGCGCTTGAAATCCAAGATCCGCGCGAAAGACCGCGAGAAAAACAGGAAACTGCGGACCTCAAACACGAACGGTTCCTCGACGAAAACTCCGATTTCCTTTCATACCTCAAACTTTGGGATTTCTGGCAGGAACTCAAAGAAAAGACGACCAGAAGCCAGTTGAGGAAAGCGTGCCGCGAGAACTTCCTCTCCTTCAACCGCATGCGCGAATGGTCCGACATATACGTTCAGCTTCTCCAGATGCTTCGCGGCGTCGACGTGCGAATGGGGGCGAGAAAGAACGATTACGACGCGATTCATCGTTCGATTCTTACGGGGTTGCTTTACGGGGTCGCGCAAAAATCGGAGGTAGGCTCGGAGTATTCCGCGACGAATTCAGGCAAGTTCGTCGTTTGGCCCGGATCGGGTCTCAAGAAGAAGCCGGCGTGGATCGTTGGAGCGGAACGTCTTGAAACGTCTCGGGCATACCTGCGGACGGTCGCGAAAATTTCGCCCGCATGGATCGAAGAGTTGGGAGAAAGACTTCTCAAACGCGAGCGCCGCGATCCGTTCTGGAATCGAGAGACGGGCTGCGTTCACGCGTACGAACGCGCGACGCTTTACGGATTGACGATTGTTCCGCGCCAGAGGATTAACTACGGACCGCTCGACCCGGAAAGATCGCGTCAGATTTTTATTTACGAAGCGTTAGTAAATCGCGAATTCGATTGTTCGCTCCCCTTCTTCGAGCACAACGGCAAAGTCGAAGAGGAGGCGAAGAGTCTCGCCGATAAGCTGCGTCGCTACGATTTTGTCAAGACGCAGGACGCCGTTTTCGAGTTTTACGACAAACGCGTTCCCGCCGACGTCTACGACGCCGTCTCCTTAAAAAAATGGCACAAGAACGCCTCGCCCGAGGAACGACGGGCGCTCTTCGCGACGCTCCCCGACTTCTGCGCCGCCGACGACCTCGACGAGAAAACGATTGAGAGTTTTCCGGACGAAATCACGTTTGACAACTCCGAACGCTTCCGACTCGAATACCGATTTCATCCGGGCGAAGAGGACGACGGCGTTTCGATCGTCGCGCCGATCGAGGGTCTGAGGCGACTCGATTCCCGAAAAATCGGATGGCTCGTTCCGGGACTTTTGGAACAGCGCGTCGTCGCGTTGTTGCGTACGCTCCCGAAGGAAATCCGTCGAGAACTCACGCCAATTCCGGAAACGGCGCGCGAATTCGTGAGAACGGCGGCTTTCGGCGAGGGCGAACTGGAAACGCTCCTTGCTCGCGAGGTAAGTCGAAGAGCCGCGAAAAACGTAACGCCGGAGGATTTCGACTACGATCGCGTCCCGCGAGAATTGCAGTTCAACGTTCGCGTCGTCGACGAATCAGGCAAGCTCCTCGCGGAAGGTCGACGTCCAGACGAGTTACGCAAGGAGCTCGGCGTCGAGATGAATCGCTCGATCGGCGCCGTCGCCGACCCACTGTGGAACCGCGACGGCCTCGTCAAATGGGACTTTGGAACCTTGCCCGGCTCCGTCCCTCTCAAACGTGGAGGACTTGTCGTTTCGACCTATCCCGCGCTGTGCGATCCGAGATTCCTCACAAAAGAGTTTGCGCCCGGCGACGACCGAAACAATTCCGTCGCGCTTCGCCTTTTCGACTCGCCCGACAAAGCGCGGCGTCACACGCGACTTGGCGTTCAACGCCTCTTCGCGCTCAACAACATGCGCGACCTCAAAACTCAGGCGCGATGGCTCCCCGACGCCGAACGTTTACGCGTTTACGCGTCTATGGTTCCCGACTTCAACTTCGATTCCGCGGTCGCCGAACTCATCGCCGCATGGGCGCTCGACCTCGAAGAAACGTCGCTCCCGACGACGGAAGAGGAATTTAACGCGCTCTCGGAAAAAGGTCGCAAACGCGTCGGACTCGCCGTTCAAGACCTCGTCGGATGGACAAGTCGATTCCTGGAGGCGTACCAAGAGGCGGGACTCGCGATCGAACGCTTCCGCAACGGTCCCGCGGACTCCGTCGCGCGAGACTGCTCCGAGCAAATCGCCCGACTCGTCGCTCCAAGGTTTTACCTCACGACTCCGAGACGGTGGCTCAACGAATATCCGCGATATTTAAAGGCGATTCCTCTGCGTTTCGATAAATTCCTCAACGGAGGCTCTAAAACCGATCCCGATTTTACGTTAGAGCTTGCCGAATATTGGTCGAGATATGAAAAAGCGGAGGAAGAAGCCGAAAACGCCGGGGTCTTCGACCCTGAATTGGAAAATTTCCGCTGGGCGATCGAAGAATATCGCGTTTCGTTATTTGCGCAGCGACTGGGAACGTCGATAAAGGTTTCGCCCGTAAGACTGGAAAAGATTTGGGAAAAGGTTATGCGTTAATACGCAAGACGCGCGATTTCCATTGGAAAAGCGCAAGAAAGGATGGGGAAAATGAGACATGGTTATCTGCATATTTGCGTCATTCTTGACGAATCTGCGTCCATGGCGGCGCTTCGGAACGACGTTCTTTATTCGTTAACGGAGTTCTTCAAAGAACGGCGCGTCGTGACGTCGCGTCAGGTCAAGGTCGACTTTTACCTCTTTGCGGAGTCGATCAAGGGAGTTTCGAGCAACGTCGACCTTAACGATTTCGACACGGAATTCCTCGAGATGAGCTACGAATGTCGCGGCGCGACCGCGTTTAACGACGCGTTCTGCGAGGCCGTCGACACGCTCGGCTCCGACTTCGCAAGAATGTCGGAGGCGGAACGTCCCGAACGTGTGATCGTCGCCGTCGTCACCGACGGAATCGACAACTGCAGCGTTAAGACGACTCTTGACGACGTCTTTCGCCGGCTCGACGAACAGACCTCCGTCTATAACTGGGACTTCGAGTTCTTCTACGCCCAGCCGTATCAGCTTCGAGAACGCTGCTTTGACGACGAAAGCGTCCTCGCCGTCGTCGCCGAGCCCGACGAGGAAGAAGAATCGGCGGTCGAGTCTGTCGCCGCGCCCCTTGGCGACGGTTTTTCAGAACGCGTCGAAACGATAAACGACGACGCTCAGATCGAAAGCGTCGTCAGCGAGGACGACGCAACCCTCGAATACGAGCCGACTCCGTATGTCAAAGACGTCGACGAACGCGTCGATTCGTTCGTTGAAGAAACGCCTGTTCAGTCCGTCGAGACCTCGTTCGACAACGGCCGTGTCGAACGCGTCGACGACGAAGACCTAGCTCCCGCCGTCCCAAAGGAAGACGTTCCCCAACCGGTCGACGAAGAATTCGAAACGACGCCCGACGCTTTCATAGAGACGGAGAATCGTTCCCTACCGTCTGCCGAAGCGGACGAGAGCGAACGCCCCGAGTCGTCCGACCTTCCTGCCGACGAAGAAGAGAATGTGATCGACAGTTCGCCAATCGTCAATCAAGACGTTGCTAGCGACGACGAAACCGACGAAAAGGACGGCCGCGACGATCAGACGGCGGACGTCGTCGTGGACGACCGCCTCGTCAACGAATACGTCGGCGACGAAAGCGAGAAAGAAGAGTCTATCCTCGACAAAGACGAGCGATTTGACGAACCGCAGAACGAATTTCCCGCCGAAACCGCGTTAAATCTCGACGACGTCCAAGCGTCTGAAAAAGAACCTCATCCCGACGACTCCCCCTGCCCTCCCTGTCCCCCAAACGAATACCTCGGCGCCCTCGAAACGCCTAGCGAAGACAAAGACGAACGCGGCGACGCGTCCCAAAATGAAATTTCACAAGTACTTGTAGACGCAGCGCCGCAATCGGCGACAGAAGAGACGACGGAATCCGAAGTCGTCGAACCCTTGATCGTCGAAGAAAAAACGACCGAACTTGACGCCGACGAAACGCCGGCCGCTAAAGAAGAAACTGCCGAACTCGATACTGTCGAAACTCCGGATATCGAAGAGGAAACGATCGAACTCGAATCTGCCGAACCCCTAGTCGCCGAAGGAGAAGCGACCGAACCTGACGCCGACGAAACGCCGGTTGCCGAAGAAGAAACAGCCGAACTCGATACTGTCGAAACTCCGGATATCGAAGAAGAAACGATTGAACTCGAATCTGCCGAACCCCTAGTCGTCGAAGAAGAAACTATCGATCTCGATTCCGACGAAGCCCCGATCGTCGATGAAGAAACGGTCGAACCCGAGACCGACGATACGCCTGTCGCGGAAGAAGAAACTATCGATCTCGATTCCGACGAAGCCCCGATCGTCGAAGAAGAAGCGACCGAACCCGAGACCGACGATACGCCGGTCGTAGAAGAAGAAACTATCGATCTCGATTCCGACGAAGCCCCGATCGTCGAAGAAGAAGCGGTCGAACCCGAAACTGACGATACGCCTGTCGTAGAAGAAGAAACTATCGATCTCGATTCTGACGACGCCCCGATCGTCGAAGAAGATGCGACCGACCCCGAAACTGACGATACGCCTGTCGCCGAAGAGGAAACTATCGATCTCGATTCCGACGGCGCCCAGGTCGCCGAAGAAGAAACGGTCGAACCCGAAACGGACGATATGCCTGTCGCCGAAGAGGAAACGATAGATCTCGATTCCGA
>Ga0256407_10002751_pt1 | contig 32785 bp, 21 predicted proteins | sample RumenRJG_04DNA_FD_193489 | JGI IMG/M metagenome (GOLD analysis project Ga0256407, IMG submission 193489) | Bovine rumen microbial communities from Lethbridge, Alberta, Canada - RJG_04 | ecosystem: Host-associated > Mammals > Digestive system > Stomach > Rumen | place: Canada: Alberta...
GGAGGGGCCGGAGTGAGCAAAGCGAACGGGGTTCCTCCTGCGGTTGGCGGCCTGGCGGCCCGGAGCCTTGGCTACATAACAAAAAAGAGAGGGTGACTATCGGTCTTTCGACTTTTTAGTCACCCTCGTCAGAAAAGGTCTTCCGCCCGTAACAGGCACGCGCCTTACGGCATCTTCGCGATGTAGACCGAGGTCGGTCCCATCGTGAGGATGTCGCCGCGGCCGGTGGCGCGGAGCGTCACCTTGCCGCAGGAAAGCGCCGGGGCGAGGGTGGAACCGCGCTGCAGGCCCGGGGTCGCGGGAACGACGACGGTCTGCTTCACGCCCGTCGGGTTCAGCGCCACGATCCAGGTCTCCTTCCCGTCGCTGCGGGTATAGACCATCGGGTAGGGCTTTGCCTCATTGAAGACCGGAACGAACTCACTGTCAGCCCAGAAGGCCGGATTCGCCTTGCGGAGGGCGATCAACGACCGGGTCCAGTTGAGGAGAGAAGCGGGGTCGTTTTCCTGGCTCTCGACCGTGATGGCGCCGGGCGCCGTCGGGTTTTTCGCACCCGCCGCCTTCCATTCCAGATAGGCCGGATAGGAGGTCGCCGGGGTCCACTCGGGGCAGACCGGGAGGTAGATCTTCGACGGGTCGCAGGTGCTGAAGCCCGCATTGACGGAGCCGTCCCACTGCATCGGGGTCCGGCCGCCGGCACGCTCCTTCGTATTGTGGTTGGCGCCTTCCACGTTCGGGAGGGCCACCAGCGAGCGGATGCCGATCTCGTCGCCGTAATAGAGGATCGGGAGCGGGGTGGTTAGCACCCAGGAGAGCATCACGCGGAGCTGGTCGGGCGTATTGCGGTCGCCGGTGTTGAGGCGGAGGTGGTCATGGTTGCCGGTAAGGGTGGCGAAATAGCCCCAGTCCTTCGTCCATTCGACCGCGCCGGTATAATAATCATAATAGAGTTTCAGGGCCTTCGCGGGCGTGACCGTCCGGTCGACCTTGTCCTCCGGCCAGGGGTTGCCGTACAGGTCCATGGTCGAGGGCTGGCAGCCGTTGAGGCTGAAATAGACGCCGCCGTTGGCCTGGTGCTTCCGGTCGAAGTACAGGAGCCGGTTGGTGGAGCCGGTGCCGTTGAGGTACATGTCCACGTTGAAGCCGGCCGCCAGGCAGTACTTCGGGTCGTTCCATTCGGCCATCAGGACATGGTCGGGATAGTTGGCGTCGGACCATTCCCGCATCTCGCGCCACAGTTTGACGATTTCCTTCTTGTCCCTGTCGTTCTTGACAAGGCTGGCGGCCATGTCCACGCGGAAGCCGTCCACGCCCTTCTCATACCAGAAGGCCATGATGTTCTTGAGTTCCTGCCGGACGGCGCGGGGGCCGGGCGCATCCACGGACTGCTCCCACGGATGGTTCGGATCCGGGTTGGCGTAGCCGTAGTTGAGGGCGGGCTGGCAGGCGTAGAAATTCTTGTTGTAGTATTTCGCCCGCGGATAGTCGCTCTTCATCCACTTGCCGCGGGTGTTCTGCATGAAGTTCGGATCCTTCAGCATCTCCTCCAGGTCCTTTTCGGCCTTGGCGTCCGGCAGGCGGTCGCTCCAGATGAAGTAGTCGGAGTAGCGGAGGTTCGTGTCCTCGGCACTCTGGAGGAACCAGGGATGCTTGTCGGAGGTATGCCCCGCCACGAGGTCGAGCAGCACCTTGATGCCGCGCTCGTGGCACTTCTGCACCAGTTCGACCAGGTCGTTGTTGGTGCCGAAACGGGGATCGATGCGGTAGAAATCCAGGATGTCGTAGCCGCCGTCGATCCAGCCGGAGACGAACACGGGGTTGAACCAGATGGCGGTCACGCCGAGGCTCTGGATGTAGTCGAGCTTCGAGATGACGCCCGGGATGTCCCCGATGCCGTTGCCGTCGGAGTCCTTGAAGGACGAGGGATAGATCTGGTAGATGACGGCGTTCTTCAGCCATTCCGGGCCTTTCTTCCAGGTCTGTTCGAAGGAACCCGGCTTCGGCTGGGCGGAGAGGGAGAAGAGGGCGGCGCATCCCAGCGCCATGAGGATCAGTGCTTTTTTCATATGGCCAATTCTTTTTGCGCTTACAAAGATAGGTTTTTATGACAAAAAAAACAAGAGGGTGACTATCGGTCTTTCGACTTTTTAGTCACCCTCTTTTTCTGAGCCACTTAACAGATTTGAACTGTTGACCTGCGCGTTACGAATGCGCTGCTCTACCGCTGAGCTAAAGTGGCCTGAACCGTTCTCGTGTAACGGGACTGCAAATATAGGAATATTTTCCTGAAATCCTGCAATTTTTTCTTAATTTTGCGCCATGACATCGGATATCCTGATCATTGGCGGCGGTGCCGCCGGGCTCATGGCAGCCTATGGGGCGGGGAGCGCGCTTTTTCGCGCAGGAAAGACCGCCCAGGTAACGGTATTGGAGAAAATGCCCCGTCCGGGCCGGAAAATCATGATTACCGGCAAAGGACGCTGCAACTTTACCAATGTCAAGTCCTGGAACGACTTCTCCCGCCACATCCGTACCAACCCCAATGTCCTGCGGCCGGCCTTCTATAATCTCACGCCCCAGGCCTTGATAGCGCTGTTTGAGGCCAACGGCATGCGGGCCGTGGTGGAAAGGGGAGACCGGGCCTTCCCGGCTTCCTATCATGCGTCCGATGTGGTGGATACCCTGGTCCGGATGGCCGGAAAGGTGGGCGCCAACCTGGTACAGGATGCTGCCGTTGATTCTGTTAAATATCAAGAAAACAAGAAGTTATATTCTGTTACCTGCAGCAATGGTAAAGAATATACGGCCCGTGTCCTTATCTTGGCAACCGGTGGTTTGTCCTATCCTTCAACCGGTTCTACCGGGGATGGCTATGCCTGGGCCGAGTCTTTTGGCCATACTCTTACGGAATGCTTCCCTTCGTTGACCGCTCTGGTGCCGGACGGATACAAAAGCGCCAAGGCTGCCGGTACGGATGGCCCGAAACATATCGACCGCTCTGTCCCGATGGAGAAAATGGGAAAATATCTATGCGGTAACAAATTGAAAAACTGCGGATTACGCCTTGTTATTGATGGGAATACTTCCGAAGAGGAGTTCGGAGATGTGGAGTTTACGGACGGGGGAATAGAGGGTCCTGTGGTCTTTCAGGTAAGCCGCAAGGCGGTAAAGGCCCTGCGCAATGGGTCAAAGGTCTATCTGGAACTGGATTTGAAGGCCGGAGTCAGGGCTTCTGAACTGTCTGCCCGCCTGTCTGAACTATGGAAGGCTATCCGCTCCGATGAGCGTAGCCGCGGGCGCTCTGAAAAGAACCTTTTGACGGTCCTTTTGGGCAAGCTCCTGCCCTGGGATCTGGTGGATGGATTCCTCTTTTGCCACCCGGAAATCCTGCCCGCCAAAAAGGGGAGGAACGGCCGCTTTTTCGAGGTGGATCTGGCCGCTTTGGCGGTCGCTTTGCAGCGGTGGAAAATGGACATCGCCGGCTATGTCGGATACGAGCGTTGCGTGGTAACGGCAGGGGGTGTCGCGATGTCGGAAATCGATCCGAAAACCCTTTCTTCCAAGAAGCAGGAGAACCTCTTTTTCTGCGGAGAATTGCTGGATATGGATGCCGATACGGGCGGTTATAACCTCCATTTGGCCTTCTCTACCGGTTATCTGGCCGGACAGAGCGCTTCAGAACGGGTTTAAACGTAACTACTTGACGGCAAGATGATAAAACATTTTTGTTCAGAACTATAACAAAAATGTTAATATCGTTTCTCAATAATTTTTAAATTTTTCCATTATCTGCTCGACAGCCTTCTGGTTGTTCCGGGCGGGAACAATCCAACGGTAGGCGATCCACCCGGCGAGTCCCCAAAAGACGAGTCGGAAGGGTCCGATTCCGGGGATGCAGACAGCACCCAAAACACAGGCAAAAATGAGGAGGATAAAGGTGGTCGCGCGCAGCCGGGTGCTCCGGTTTCCTTCCCGGAAAGTGAGGGCGTATCGACCCTCTCCGGCGTCCGTTAGCCAGGCCGAAATATAGCGCTTTCTCCAGGGGGTGGAACGGTCCAAAAAGAGGTCGAATTCGGGGAGGGAATCCGGAAGGACCGATCCTTCCAAATCTGTCTTCCGCCAGACCTTCCCAAAGGGTGTCATGGCGGTCTTGACCATGCCCAACATGCGGCCAAACGGCTCGTCGGAACGGACGAGAATCATGCCCGCATCCATCATCTGTGCTTTCTTGTCGAATACCATTTCAAAAGATATTTTGACAAAGGTATAAAAACGTGTAAATTTGTGCAAATTGAAGTTCCGATGAAGGGTATTTTAGCTGAATTGCGCACTTTTTGCCTCGGGATGCTGGTTCTGGGCCTGCTGGCCGGACTGGTTTCCTCTTGTAAATTTCATTCGATTATTACTGATAATAAGGAAGATATACCTTCTTATTTGCAGTTATTTGATAAGTATGCTGTCTTGAAATCTCTGACAGGGGAGACTGATACCCTTTGGTTCGAAAAACCCCTGGAAAGGATTGTCTGCATGTCCTCCTCCCATGTGGCCTTCCTCGATGCCCTGGGCTGCGATTCCCTTATCGTAGGGGTGTCTGGCATCGGTTACCACACCTCCCCGCAGCTTCAGGAACGCTATGCCCGGGGAGAGGTTTTCGATATCGGATACGAAGCGGCTCCGGACTATGAACGCCTGGTCGCCCTGCGTCCCGACCTGGTTACCACCTATACCGTCTCATCTGCAGTACCGCCTTATATAGTAAAGCTTAATTCATTGGGAATTAGGGTATTGGTTTTAAACGAACACTTGGAACAATCCCCCTTGGGCCGGGCTTCTTATATACAATTATTCGGTGCCCTGACCGGGCGCCGCGACAAGGCCGACTCCCTCTTTTCTCAGGTAGCCGGGAATTATAACCGGCTCCGCCGCGAGGTAGCGGAGAAACGTTCCGGCGAACCCCGCAAGGTTCTGATGAATATCCCTTATGCCGACCGCTGGTACATTCCCGGCGGAGAGAATTATATGGCCCGTCTGGTCCGCGATGCCGGAGGCGAAGTCCTGGGCGCCGAACCGGGTCGGGCGGAATCTACCGTAATTTCGTTAGAAAAAGCATGGGAACTCTCGTCCGGCGCCGACCTCTGGCTCGATGTAGGAAACTGCCGCACGCTTGACCAGCTCCGCATGCAGGTCCCCCTGCTGAAAGACTCGCCCCTCCTCTGTCCGGGAAAGGTCTATAACAACAACCGTCGGGCCACTCCCGCCGGCGGCAACGACTTCTGGGAAAGCGGCGCCGTCCGCCCCGACCTCATCCTCCGGGACCTCTGCTCCATCCTCCGCGGCACCCCTGATTCGCTTTACTTCTATCAGGAGTTGGAATAATTCATCCTTTCCATTTCTGGTTGAAGAGGTCGGCGAAATTGCCGAGTTCTTCGGCGCCGAGGGGCTTGCGGCGCTCAGCCTCGAACTTCTCCCGCAGCAAGGCAAACTGGCGCTTGGTGTCCAGGGTGAATTCACCTTGCTCGATCCAGGTGAAATACCCCGGCTCCTGTTGGAATACCTCCCGGGCCGTCTTTCCCTTGTGCTTACCGAAACTGATGACCGGCTCGCCGGATTTCTCGTCCATGATCAGGCGGGCGGCATAATCCACGGCCTTGGAGCGGCCGCCGAAACCGGCCAGCCAGGTAACGTCGTTCTTCAACTGGTCCCCATACATATCCAATTGCCCCTTGAGCACCTCATAGGTGGCCACGGTATCGGCCTCGGCCGTATGGGCATTATCGAAATCCTTGCCACCGCAATAGAAGCGGTAGGCGGCCTTCAGGTTGCGCGGCTCCATCATGTGATAGATGGTCTGCACATCCACCATCTGTTTGTCATGCAGGTTGATATCGATCCGCGCCATTTTCTGGCGGGCCTTCTCCCGCGCTTCCGGCGAAGACGTACGGTCCTTCAGGCGCCGGGCGCAATAAGCCCGCACCCGTTCAATCTCCTCGGCCAGCATCGGGAGGTCGAATTTGGCAGAATTGTATCCGGCCAGGTCACTGTCCTGCAGCCATTCCACCACTTCGTCCACCACCTCGAAAAAGCGAGGGCAATCTACCAGGTCGTCATCCTTCACCCCGTTCACCTCCGAGGCGCCGGGCGTAATGGGACGCTGGCAGTGGTTCTCATAGTCCCACGGCCGAATTTTCCAGGTTTTGACACGCTGCTCTCCGTCCGGGAACACCTTCACGAAGCTCAGCTCGATAATAGACTCGGTGACAATATTAAGGCCCGTGCTCTCTATGTCGAAAAAGAGCAAAGGCCTTTTCAGATTCAGTTCCATACGCGATTATGCAATCATGATGGGCATGATGATGCCGCAAATCTTCTCGCTGGCAGCCTCTTCCTCCGAAGGGACGATGAGGGCGGCCCGGCGGGAATCGGCAAACTTCATAACCAGTTCCTCGCAACCCATGTTGCTCAGGATTTCGGTGAGGAAGGTGGATTTGAAGCCGATGGTAAGTTCGTCTCCGCTATAGTCGCAGGAAATCTTCTCGTAGGCGGCGATGGCGAAGCCCAGGTCCTGGGCCGAAATCTCCAGCTGGCCTTCCTTCAGGTCGAACTTGATGTGGTTCGATGCCTTGTTGGCGCAAACGGCCACGCGGCGCACGGTATTCAGCAGCTGGGTGCGGCTGATACGCAGGACATTGGCGTTGTTCTGGGGGATAACGTCGCGGTATTTCGGATACTTGCCCACTACCAGGCGGCAGACCATGGTGGTATTGCCGCAGGTAAAGACCACGGTAGAGGAATCGAAGGCAATCTGAACCGGATTCTCGTCCTTGCCCAGGATGGCGCGCAGCACGGCGGCCGGTTTCTTGTGCAGGATAAAGGACGATTTCTCCGTTGCCTTCACGTCCGTGGTGGTATAGCAGATCAGTTTATGCGAATCCGATGCCACCAGGGTGGTGGAAGCCGGGTCGATATCGAAGAAGATACCGTTCATCGCGGGGCGGATCTCGTCGTCGGCGGTGGCATAGACCGTGCCGGCGATGCCTTCCACGAGGCTCTGTGCGGGGAATTCCACCTTCAGCGCATCGTCTTTGACCGTCTGGATGGCGGGGTAGTCCGCGGCCGGGAAGAAGGGGAGGGACGAATTACCGCTGGACCAGCTGCACTCAAAGGCCGAGTCGGACGTGGTCCGGATGGCGATGGGCTGATCCGGCAATTCCTTCAGTAGGTCGATCATATGACGGGCGGGAACGGCGATGCTGCCTTCCTCCTCGGTATTGTCCACCTCGATCTGGGTGCGGAGCGTGAGCTCGCTGTCAGAAGCGGTGACTTCCAGGATGCCGCCTTTCAGGTCGAAAAGGAAGTTTTCGAGAATCGGGAGCGACGTCTTCACGGGAATCGCCTTGGAAATATCCATCAAACCTTTCAGCAGCTCGGAACTTGAAACATTGAATTTCATATCGGTTCTAATTTTATATTTCAAATCATTTTGCCCGCACCGGCGGACAGTCTTACAAATATAGGTATAATTTTCCGAATTACCAGTTTTTCTCTCCCAAATCTTTCTCAAATCTTTCTCAAATCTTTTCCAAATCTTTTCCAAATCCTTCTCAAATCTTTGGCATAGGATTTGATTTTTCCTCTGTGGCGTCCGGAATCCGACGGCTTCGTTCGCAGGGAACGAGGGAAAATGCTCTCTCAGCCGTCGAATTCCGGACGTAGACCGGACAGATAAAGAATAATAAATACGAAAGAATATGAAAAAAAGCATTTCTGTTATTGTGCTGTCGGTGGCGCTGAGCGCACTGACGGCCTACGGCGTGGTGCGGGCTGCCGATGCAAACCGCACGTCGCCGAATACGACGACCATCGTTTCCGACGGTTCTATGTACCGGACTGTCAACCTGAATCAGACCGAGTATCCCGATTTTACCTATGCTGCCGAATCGGCAGTGGATGCCGTGGTTTTTGTCAAAGTGACAATCCGCAACGAGCAGAACTATGACATCGACCCGTTCCTGCGGTATTTCTTTGGTTTCGGCAACGGTGCGCCCCGGGAGCAGCAGGGCAGCGGTTCCGGCGTGATCATCCGTCCGGACGGCTACATCGTCACGAATAACCACGTGGTGTCCGGTGCGACTAAAATCGAGGTGACGCTGAACAACAACAAGACCTATGAGGCCAAGATTATCGGGACCGATCCGGCTACGGACGTTGCCTTGATCAAGGTGGAGGCCGAAGGACTTCCTACCGTTCCGTTCGGGGATTCCGACAAACTCCGTCTGGGTGAGTGGGTGCTGGCCATCGGCAGTCCGCTGGGCTACGAACTCCGCGGTACCATCACCGCCGGCATCGTGAGTGCAAAAGGCCGTTCGATGGGTGCCAGCCGCGATCCGCGCGAGCAGAACCAATTGAAAATCGAATCCTTTATCCAGACCGATGCGGCCGTGAATCCCGGCAACTCCGGTGGCGCGCTGGTGAACAAGGCGGGCGAACTGGTGGGCATCAACACCGCCATCGTTTCGCAGACGGGTGCCTACTCGGGTTATTCGTTCGCGGTTCCGGTGAACATCGTCAAGAAAATCGTGGACGATTTGATTGACTTCGGATCGGTCCGCCGCGCCGTGCTGGGCGTCCGGATGGGAACAGTTACCGAAGAAATGGCGAAAGAATTGAAACTTTCTGTCAATAAGGGCGTATATATTGGTGAGGTCAGTGCCGGAAGCGCGGCCGACCAGGCCGGAATCAAGAAGGGAGACGTGATCCTTTCTGTGGACGGTGAGGAGATGAAGGAAGCTTCCGAACTGCAGGTGAAAGTGAACAGTTACCGTCCGGGCGATACGGCCAAGGTGCTCGTGAACCGGGACGGCAAGGAGAAGGAATTCACCGTGACCTTTGCGGGAACCGCCGAGAAGACCGGCACCGTGGATTCGGAAGGCCTGGTTGCCTTCTACGGATCGAAACTCCGCAAGGCATCGGACGAGACGCTCTCCCGCCTGGGCATCAAGCAGGGCGTGGAAGTGGTCTCCGTAGGTCCCGGCAAACTGCTTGATGCAGGTGCCGCCGAAGGGTTCGTGATCCTCCGTGTGAACGATGAACCTGTAAGCACGCCTCAAGAGGTGGTGAACCTTGCCAAGAAGGCCAAGAGGACAGTTTATATCGAAGGCGTAACCGTTTCCGGCAGAACTTCTTACTTTGCATTCGGCAAGGAAGAATAGGAACGTTACGTATAGATATAAATGAGACAGCTAAAGATTACAAAATCCATTACCAACCGCGAGAGCGCATCTCTGGATAAGTATCTCCAGGAGATTGGCCGCGAAGAGTTGGTGTCACCGGAAGAAGAAGTTGAGCTGGCCCAGCGCATCCGCAAGGGTGACGAAGTGGCGCTCGAGAAACTCACCAGGGCGAACCTCAGGTTCGTGGTTTCTGTGGCCAAGCAGTACCAGAACCAGGGCCTGAGCCTCCCCGACCTGATCAACGAGGGGAACCTCGGTCTGATCAAGGCGGCCGAGAAGTTCGACGAGACCCGTGGATTCAAATTCATATCCTATGCGGTATGGTGGATCCGCCAGTCCATCCTCCAGGCCCTGGCCGAACAGTCCCGCATCGTGCGGCTTCCGCTGAACCAGGTGGGATCGCTGAACAAAATCAACAAGGCGCTCTCGCAGTTTGAACAAAAGAACGAACGTGCCCCGTCGAACGAGGAGCTTTCGGAGATGATCGATGTCCCGCAGGACAAGATTTCCGATACGCTCCGGGTGTCCGGCCGGCACGTTTCCGTTGATGCTCCCTTCGTGGAAGGGGAGGACAACAGCCTGCTGGATGTGCTCCCGAACGATGATTCGCCGATGGCCGACAAGGGTCTGGTGAACGAGTCGCTGAGCACGGAAATCGAGCGTTCCCTGCAAATCCTGACCCCGCGTGAACGGGAGATCATCAAATCGTTCTTCGGCATCGGCTGCCAGGAAATGACCCTGGAAGAGATTGGCGAGCGCCTGGACCTGACCCGGGAGCGCGTGCGCCAGATCAAGGAGAAGGCCATCCGCAAGCTTAAGAAACCGTCGGCCAGCAAGTTGCTCAAAACCTACCTGGGATAATGACGGCAGAACAGTTCCTGGCTTTGAAGGCTTCAGAAGCCGTCAAGGCCCTTTACGGAGCGGAAATTCCCGCGTCCGACTTACAGGTACAGGGCACCCGCAAGGAGTTTGAGGGGGACTATACCCTGGTGGTTTTCCCGCTTTTACGCGTCTCCCATGCCGCACCGGAAAATACCGGAAAGGCTATCGGCGACTACCTGGTGGCAAATGTGCCCGAGGTGGCCTCGTTCAATTGCGTGAAGGGATTCCTGAATATCAGCCTTTCTCCACTGTATTGGAACGAGGTGTTTTCCGCGGTGGCGGGCGATGCATCGTTCGGCCAGCTCCCCGCCACGGGACGCAACATCATGGTCGAGTTTTCCTCGCCGAATACCAATAAACCCCTCCACCTGGGCCATATCCGCAACAACCTGCTGGGCGCTTCGGTATCTGAATTGCTGAAAGCCTGCGGCAACAACGTGATCAAGGCCACCCTGGTGAACGACCGCGGCGTCCATATCTGCAAGTCCATGCTGGCCTGGCAGAAACGCTTTGACGGCGCCACCCCGGAATCGACCGGAAAGAAGGGCGACCACCTGGTGGGCGACTGCTATGTGGCCTTCGACAAAATTTATAAGGAAGAGGTTAAGCAGCTGATGGAACAGGGGATGAGCGAGGAGGAAGCCAAGAAGGCCGCTCCTTCCATCCAGGAAGCCCATGAGATGCTGGTCAAGTGGGAACAGAACGATCCGCAGGTGCGCGAGCTTTGGTCCATGATGAACAGCTGGGTCTTCAAGGGATTCGACGAGACCTATCGTTCGTTGGGTATTTCCTTTGACAAGGTGGATTACGAGTCGCAGACCTACCTGCTGGGCAAGGAATTGGTACAGAAAGGCTTGGAGAGCGGGGTTTTTGAGCGTGAAGCCGACGGCTCCGTCTGGTGCGACCTGACCGCCGACGGCCTGGACCGCAAACTGGTCCTGCGCGGCGACGGGACATCGGTCTATATTACCCAGGACCTGGGAACGGCCGAGCGTCGTTTCGCCAATTACAGCCTGGATTCCCACGTGTATGTGGTGGGAAATGAGCAGGATTATCATTTCCAGGTGCTGAAACTCATCCTGAAGAAACTCGGTTTCGACTGGGCCGACCAGATTTACCACCTTTCCTACGGCATGGTGGAACTTCCCGAGGGTAAGATGAAATCCCGCGAGGGAACGGTGGTGGATGCCGACGACCTCATCGAGAAAATGTACCAGGAAGCCCGTGCGGCGGCCGAGGAAAGCGGCAAGCTGGACGGTGTGCCCGAGGAGGAGCGCGAAGCCCTCTTCCGCATGGTGGGCCTGGGTGCCTTGAAGTATTTCATCCTGAAGGTGGATCCCAAGAAGACCATGCTCTTCGACCCGAAGGAATCCATCGACTTCAACGGCAATACAGGGCCTTTCATCCAGTACACCCATGCCCGTATCTGCTCCATCTTGCGTAAGGCGGCGGAGCAGGGGATTGCCGCTAAGTTGGATAAGGATATCTCCTTGAATGCCAAGGAAATACGCCTTGTCAAACTGTTGAGCCAATATCCGGCCAAGGTGGCCGAGGCGGGTGCCGCCCTTTCGCCGGCGCTCATTGCCAATTACGCCTACGACCTGGCCAAGGAATTCAACCAGTATTATCACGATACGCCGGTGCTGCGCGAGGAGGATGCCGCCTTGCTTTCGATGCGTCTGGTACTCATCGATACGGTGGCTTCCGTGCTCCGGAAGGCGATGGCCATCCTGGGCATCCAGCTTCCCGACCGGATGTAAATCCCAGCCGGTATGGCGGAGGATCATGCCTATATGTTTCCGACCTCCAAGAAGGAGGTTGAGGCCCTGGGGTGGGATTACATCGATGTGATCCTTTTCACGGGCGATGCCTTTGTGGACCATCCCTCGTTTGGGGCGGCCTGCATCGCCCGCTACCTCCAGAAGGCCGGTTATCGCGTGGCGGTGGTTCCCCAGCCGAACTGGCGGGACGACCTGCGCGATTTCAAGAAACTGGGCGCTCCGCGTCTGTATTTCGGCCTGAACAGCGGGGCGATGGATTCCATGGTGAACCATTATACCGCGTCCAAACGGCTCCGGCACGACGATGCCTATACGCCCGAGGGAAAGGCCGGTGCTCGTCCGGACTATGCCGTGACGGTCTATACGCAGATCCTGAAAAAGCTCTTCCCGGAGATTCCGGTGGTGATCGGCGGGGTGGAAGCCTCCCTTCGCCGGCTCACGCATTACGACTGGTGGCAGGACCGCCTGCTGCCATCGGTCCTGGTGTCCAGCGGGGCCGACTGGCTTTGTTACGGGATGGGGGAGCGGCCGATGCTGGAACTCACCCGAGCCATCGAAAAGGGGTGGAACCGCCGCCAGATGGAACAAATTCCCCAGCTGGCCTTCCTTCGGAGCGGGAAACCCGGCTCCGGGGCGGCTGAAACGCTGGTACTGCACAGTTTCGAGGAGTGCCAGAAGAGCAAGCGGGCCTTCGCGGAGAACTTCCACGAGATTGAAACCCACGCGAATATGCTCCATCCGGCAACCATTGTGGAACCGGTGGGGGAGGGATACGTCCAGGTGAACCCGCCGTACCCGCCTGCCACGCAGGAGGAAATGGATGCCTGTTGGGACCTGCCGTTCACGAAGCTGCCGCATCCGCGCTACAAAGGGAAGCGGATTCCGGCCTATGATATGATCAAGTATTCGGTCATTACGCACCGGGGCTGCTTCGGGGGCTGTAATTTCTGTACGATCGCCGCCCATCAGGGTAAGTTTATCCAGAGCCGCAGCGAGGCGTCCATCCTCAAGGAGGTAAAGCAGCTGACGGAACTGCCGGGTTTCGCGGGGAACATTTCCGACCTGGGCGCCCCCACGGCCAATATGTACGGGATGGTGGGGAAGGATCCGTGCCTGTGTGCCAAGTGCCGGCGGAAATCGTGCCTGTGGCCTGCTCCGTGCCCGAATATGAACCGCTCGCATGCCCGGTTGATGAACCTGTACAAACAGGTGGATGCGGTGAAAGGCATCCGCCATTCCTATATTGGCAGCGGTATCCGTTATGACCTTTTCCTTTCCGAAGACGGCTATGTGGACAATACCTCCCGGCCCTATCTGAAAACACTGGTCCTGGACCATACGTCCGGCCGGCTGAAAGTGGCTCCGGAGCACACGGAGGACAATGTTCTCTACTATATGGCCAAGCCTTCCTTCAAGCTGTTCGTGAAACTGCGCGCCGAGTTTGATAAGATTACCCGCGAGGCGGGCCGGCGCACCGGGATTGTGCCGTATTTCATTTCCTCGCATCCGGGCTGCACCCTGAAAGATATGCAGAACCTGGCCCGGAATCCGGCCTTGAAGGGATTGTATATGGATCAGGTCCAGGATTTCACACCCACACCTATGACAACTTCATCCGTAATGTTCTATTCCGGACTGGATCCGCGTACGATGAAACCGGTCTTTTCCGAGCACGAAATGGAGAAGAAAAAGAAACAGAAATCCCTTTTTTTTACCAAATAAGTTTCATTATTCAATCAAAAAAACGGTAAATCCTTTGTTTTTATCAGAGGATTGACTATCTTTGACTAAATTAAACCGAATTAAAGCGAATAAAATTGCAAAAAAAGTAATCTTATTTACTCTATTATTAACTAAAATTTGTTTTCTATGAAGGTAAACAAAATGCTCGCAGCATGCGCAGTGGTGATGCTCTCTTTGTTGAGCTTTACTGCGTATGCGCAGAACCGTGCCTCCGGTACGGTTGTGGATGCCCAGGGCAATGCCGTTCCTGGTGTTAGCGTTGTCGTGAAAGGAACGACGACGGGCACCATGACGGACGCTCAGGGTTACTTTGCTATCCAGGCTCCCGCCGGATCGACGCTGGACATTACCTGCATCGGTTATGCTTCCCAGTCTGTCGCTGCCCGTGAGAACCTTCGCATTGTCCTTGCCGAAGACAACGAGTTCCTGAATGAAGTCGTGGTGGTCGGTTACGGTACGCAGAAACGCGTCAACTTGACGGGTGCCGTTTCTACGGTTGATGTTCAGAAAACCCTCGAGGCTCGTCCTGTTGCCGACTTGGGTAAGGCCCTCCAGGGTGCCGTTCCCGGTCTGACGGTGATGAACAACAATGGTGGTATTGGCGGCAGCCCGACCCTGCAGATTCGTGGTCTGGGTACCCTGTCCAACAGCCAGTCTTCCAGCCCGCTTATCGTGGTGGATGGTGTAGCCATGGAGGATATTTCCTTGCTGAATACGCAGGATATTGAGAGTATCTCTGTGTTGAAGGATGCTGCTTCATCCTCTATCTATGGTACGCGTGCTGCTTTCGGTGTGATCCTTATCACCACCAAGGGCGCCCATAAGAGCGAGAAGGTTACGGTATCTTACTCCAATAACTTTGCTTTCCGCAAGCCGACCGTCCTGCCCGAATATCCGAATACGGTGGAGCAGATGACGGCTTTCAAACTTTCGAAGGACCGTGTTGGAGCAACGCCGGAACTCTTTGGTATGGTTATCAATGATAACTATATTGAGCAGGCTCGTCAGTGGCAGGAGCGTCACGGTTGGCAGAAGGCTGGTTACCGTGAGATGGTGGCTGGTGACGACTATATCGTCGCAACTACGGATACTTACGATGCTGCTGGCAATAAGCTTCAGTCCAAAGGACAGGCCAACTACCTGGCCGACTGGGATGTGGCCGGCATTTTCTACAAGTCCTGGACACCTGCCCAGACGCATAACCTCGCTGTTCAGGGTTCTACCGGTAACGTCGGTTACTATATGTCCGTCGGTTATGACAAAGAGGAAGGAACCGCTGAATTCGCTCCGGACGAGTTGTCTAAGTGGAATGTGACCGGTAACATTTCCTCCGATGTTACAAAGTGGTGGAATGTCGGTCTGCGTTTTAACTTCGACAAGAAGGATCTCTCCGAGCCCTACGAGATTGGCCAGGGCTCCCTCCAGTACATCTGGCGTTGGGGTTCCTTCTTTGGCCCTTACGGTACTGTGAATGGTGAGGACTTCCGTGCTATCGCCTATCGCAAGCAGGCCGGTCGGAACCACGCTATCAATACCTACACCCGTTTGAGCGGTTATACCACGATCAAACTGTTGGAGGGTCTTACGATTAATGCTGACTATACCTATAATATCTCCGATATCGATCGTAAGTTCAATGAGAACCCGGTTCGTGGTATTAACAACTGGTCTACCATTGTCAATGATGCAGGCGATATTATTGTCAGCAACATCAAGACCTATACGGCGGTGAGTGGCTATTCTGCCCGTGATTACTCCTATGCTTTCAACGCATATGCAGACTATGTCAAGACCTTTGCCCAGGATCATAACCTGCACGTAATGGTGGGTGTTAACGCTGAGGAAGGTGAATTCCAGTCCTATGATGCCTATCAGCAGGGTCTGCTCGATACCAGCCTTCCTGAGTTTAACTTGGCTACGGGTACGGAAAATGTTAAAAACATTGATTATCCCGGCACCTATGGTCCTCGTCATACCCACTGGGGTACCGCCGGTTATTTCGGCCGTATCAATTATGACTATAAGGGCCGTTACCTGTTAGAACTGAACGGCCGTTTCGATGGCTCTTCCCGTTTCCCGTCCGGAAAACATTGGGCTTTCTTCCCTTCGGCTTCCGCCGGTTATCGAATCAGCGAGGAACCTTGGTTCGCTCCTGTTAAGCAGTATGTTTCCAATGCTAAGCTTCGTGCCTCTTATGGTGAGATTGGTAACCAGGCCATTGGCGAGAATATGTTCCTGTCCACGATTGCCCGTAAGACCAGCGGTATCTACTGGGTGGGTAATTCCAACTCTTCGATGGTCAGTATGTTTGATGCCCCGACCCTCGTTTCCGACGAGCTGACCTGGGAGCGTATCCGCACCTTCGATGTTGGTGCTGATTTCGGTTTCCTGAATAATGAACTGAACGTCTCGTTTGATTGGTATCAGCGTACCACCAACGATATGTTGGCCCCTGCTGCTTCCATGCCTGCTGTTTTGGGCGCCTCGGCTCCGTATACCAACAATGGTACACTCCGTACCCGTGGTTGGGAACTTGTCATCGACTGGCATCATCTCTTTGGCAAAGACCTGATGGTCTGGGCCAGCGCGAGCCTCAGCGATGCCAAGTCGGTTGTGACCAAGTGGGATAACGATAGCCATACTCTCAATTCTACATATGAAGGAAAAGTTTGGGGTGATATCTGGGGCTTCGAAACCGATCGTCTCTTTGAAGTGAGCGACTTCACGGGCTTCAACGCTAATGGTATTCCTACGGGTTATGCAGCTGGTGTTGCCGATCAGAGCGGCCTGGAGAATGGTGGTTTCCACTATGGTCCTGGTGATGTGAAGTATGTTGACCTGAACGGTGATGGCGTGATTAACGGTGGTAAGGGTACCGAAGAGGATCACGGTGACCTTAAGGTTATCGGTAACCTCCTCCCTCGTTATCAGTACAGCTTCCGCCTGGGTGCATCGTGGAAAGGTTTCGACCTCGACATGTTCTTCCAGGGTATCGGCAAACGTGATGTCTGGACTCAGTCTTCCATGGTTTATCCTTGCGTCCGCAATGCTGATGCAACCATCTTTGCCAATGAGCTTGACTATTGGAAGGGAACCTGGAATGGTACTTCCTGGACAGTTGAGGATCCGCAGACCCAGTTCGGCCGCCTGTGGTCCGGTGGTAATGAGAAGGGTACTGTTGCCGGTATCGAAAACGGTAGCAAGAACTTCTATCCTCAGAGCCGCTACATTAGCCACATGGCTTATCTGCGCCTGAAGAACCTCACCTTTGGTTATACCCTGCCGTCTTCCCTGACTCGCAAAGTCTGCATTGAGAAGGCACGCGTTTACTTCAGTGGTGAGAACCTCTTTGAAATTATCAATCGGACCAATGGTCCTTTCGATCCCGAAACCGGTGGTATGAAACCGAATACCAACAATGTGGGTGGTGACGGTAAAATTACCGATAGCGTTTTCGGCCGTGTGGATCCTTTCTTCCGCACCTTCTCCTTCGGTGTTCAGATTACTCTTTAATTTTCAGAAGAATCCATTATGAAAAGATTTATTTCTTGCATAGTCATTACGGTTGCCGCTTTGCTTACGTTCTCTGCGTGCAACAAGATGCTGGACAAGGCTGCGCTTGATGCTTTCGCCGATGATAACTTCTGGACGAAAGAGTCGAACGTGGAGGCCTATGCCAACACCTTCTACAACAACTTTGCCGGTTATGGTAACAGCGGTGGCGGCGGTTCTTTCTACTTCCCCACGCTGAATGATAACCAGGCTGATGCTTTGTTCCGTGACTGGAACTATAACAATGTCCTTGTATCGAACAGTGACTGGACTTCTCCTTACTCCGAGATTCGCCGCGCCAACATTCTGATTGCCCGCGTTGAAAAAATGGATCTGACGGATGATGTCAAGGCACACTGGGCTGGTGTGGCCCGTATGATTCGTGCCCTGCAGTACTACTGGCTGGTCCGTACCTTTGGTGATGTCCCTCTTGTGGACCACGAACTCAACATCTCCGAAACGGACGTGATTTTCCAAGCACGTCAGGACCGTGACAAGGTGATGGACTTCGTACTCGATGACCTTAATTTTGCAGTTAGCAATATCCGTGACGTTGTTAACCGTACCGGTTGGAGTCGGGATCTTGCCCAGGCTATCAAGGCAGAAATCTGCCTTTTTGAAGGAACATATTGCAAGTATCGCGTTGCTGCCGACGGCCAGAAGGCCCCGGATGCTACCCGTGCCGCGAACTTCCTCACTGCTGCCAAGACGGCTGCCGAGGCAATTATGGGCAAGAGCGCTTATGTATTGAATGATTCCTATGCTAGCACGTACAATTCCCTTGACTTGACTGGCAACAAGGAAATGATTCTTACAAAGCATTATGTAAAGGATCTGTTCATGCATTCCCTCCCGGATTATACCTGCTCTTCTTCCCAGGCTTATGGTCTGACGAAAGATGCCTTCAACGCTTATCTGTTTACCGATGGCTTGCCTAAGGCTACGACTACGTTGAACAATACGGATATCCCGACGGTAATGGATGCGGGCAATCATCTTACGATTACCGATCTCCTGGCCCGTCGTGATCCTCGTCTTGCTGCTTCCATCGATGGTACGCTGATGCCGGTTCCCAATCCGTTCAAAGGTCGTTTCGGCCGCGAGGATGATGTGAATCAGACTTCTTCTACCGGATACGGTGTTCTGAAGTATGATAGCGATAAACTGGCTGTCGGTTATCGTGTTGAGACTGGTAAGAACTACACGGATGCTCCGTTGTATTGGCTGGCTGTGGTCTATCTTGAGTATGCCGAAGCTTGCGCTGAACTGGGTACCTGCACGCAGGCCGATCTGGACAAATCCATTAACAAACTTCGTGACCGCGTGGGTATGCCTCACCTGACGACCTCTCCTACTGCTGACCCTGCCAACAACATGAATGTCAGTGCCCTGATTTGGGAGATCCGTCGTGAGCGCCGCGTTGAGTTGATGTTCGACAATAATTTCCGTTTCTGGGATCTGAACCGTTGGCATCAGCTTGATAAACTTGATACCAAGGCTTATCCTGATATCAAGTTGGGTGCGAATGTGAAGAATGATCCGGCTTCGGTTGCCAGCTCCGATATTACTGTCACGGCTGATGGTTATATCAATGCTTATCCGAACAACGATCGCATCTATGATAAGAAGTACTACTTCTATCCGGTTCCGACTTCGCAGATTCAGCTGAACGAGAAACTCACCCAGAATCCTGGTTGGGAAAAGTAGTTTAGCTTCTACTAAATAAAAAACCGCTCTGGGACTGCCAGAGCGGTTTTTTTTGTATTTATATTCGTAACTTGTTGAGGCTGAATCGTTTTAACCAATAATTTTTTAAAAAAAGTCTTGCATTATTCAAATGTTTGGATAACTTTGCAACAGTCAACGTATTTATGCAACGCAAACTGTCCATATTCTATCGGCAGATAAAGGCCAAGCGCTGGCGTCTTGTTGCCCTCGGGCGATAAGGCGCGACCTCTGCGTGCTGCCTCGATGAGAACAGACGCAGGCTCACCGGAAGCCGCGGTCCAGACCTCCGGGCACAAATACAAAAACAGTTTCACTCTTTAACGATACAGCCTAATGAAAAGGTTATTACTAACCGTGGCCTTAGCCACCGAGGGCATACTATGCCTTGCCCAAAACCCAACGAAGACGTTAGCCGATACACTGTCGTTGGATGAAGTATTTGTCGTTGCTTATGGAACAGCGAAGAAAAGCAGCTATTCCGGAAGTGCATCCGTGGTCCGATCCGAAGTTCTTCAGGGAGTCCCTGCAGCCAGCTTCGAGGGCGCCCTGGGCGGCCGTGTGGCCGGCCTGCAGGTAACTACCCCGTCCGGCCAGGCCGGAAGCATGCCGCAGATGCGTATCCGAGGAATCGGTTCTATGAATGCCTCTAACGAACCCCTTTATGTAATTGACGGTGTCCCTGTGAACAGCGGCGATGGCGGTCAGATGAGCGATTATACCTATTCTACCAATAACTTGTTGAACAACTTGAATCCGGACGATATCGAGTCCATTTCTGTCTTGAAGGATGCGGCTGCCTCCTCCCTGTACGGTTCCCGTGCGGCGAATGGCGTAATCCTGATTACCACCAAGACGGGTAAGGAGGGCCGTCCCACGGTCCGGCTGAATATGTCGGTGGGTATTACCCCGTCCTGGGCCACGCGGAACTACGAGGCCGCGGGCGTGCAGGAGCAGGTAAATATGCTATATACCGTGTTCCATGATTACGCCGTTACCGGCCAGGGCAAGTCCGAGGCGGATGCCAATGTGGCGGCCCTGAACCGGCTGAACAGCAAATTCAACAAACACGGTTACCAGTTCAGCACTACGGAAACGGGAGCCTATGCGCCGGTTACCATCTCGGAATATGACCATTCCGGCCGCGAGGGTCGCTATTTTGACTGGGATGACGCCTATTTCCGCACCGCCGTGTATCAGACCTATGACCTGAGCGTGAGCGGCGGCCAGAACGGGACCACCTATTATGCTTCCCTTTCCTATACCGACGACCAGGGCCGTCTGCGCATGAACGCCTTTAACCGTTATTCCGGCAGGGTGAACGTGAACCAGCGCATTGGGAAGCTCTTTGAACTGGGTACCAACGTTACGGTAAGCCGTACGTCCCGCAGCGGATACAACGATTCCCGGAATACCGGTTCCAACCTCTTCATGCAGACGCGCAACCTCCTCTGGGGCCTGTACTGGCCTACCGATTACAAGACGGGTGAGGAATGGACGGCCCGCTACGGCGGCTATGCCCAAAATGCCCTCTACTATGATCATGAGTGGGACAACCAGGCCACAACGCTGCGCACGGCCATTACGGAAACGGCCCAGCTGCACCTGCTGCCCAGCCTGAATATCAAATCCATCTTCTCCTTCGACCATACCACCTCGGCCGAAAGCCTGTACTATGGGGCCAACCATTTCAACGGCTCTTCGGTAAACGGACGCATCCATGAGTTCCGGACCCTGTACGCCAAAATGGTCTCGTCCACGACGGTGGACTGGCATTGGAGCCACGAAGGCCACGGCCTGGCCCTGCTGGCCGGTTTCGAGGCAGAGAAAAACACGACCGATTTTACCCGTTCCACGGGCGAAAACCTGCCTACGAGCACCCTGCATACGGTGGGAACGGCCGGTACCCTGTCTGCCAACGGTTACAGCTGGGGAAATTCCATGGTTTCCATCCTTTCCAAAGCCGATTATAACTGGGAGGAACGGTATTTCCTGTCGGCTTCGTGGCGTCGGGACGGCTCGTCCCGCCTGAGCCCGGATACGCGCTGGGGCAACTTCTGGTCCGTTTCGGGTGCCTGGCGCCTGAACCGTGAGTCCTTCCTGGAGAATGTGGGCTGGCTGAACAACCTGCGCCTGCGCGCATCGTACGGTATCAACGGTACGCTCCCGTCCGATGATTATGGCTATATGAACCTCATGTCCTATGGCAACGCCTATATGGGCAATCCCGGCAGCGAGGTGGTGTCTCCGGTGAACAATTCCCTCACGTGGGAAAGCAACCACACGCTGAACCTGGGTCTCGATTTCGGTTTCTGGGGCAACCGCCTGCGCGGAACGGTGGAGTACTATAACCGCGTTTCGGAAAACCTGCTGCAGGATGTCCCGATCTCGCAGATCACGGGCTTCTCGTCCACGCTGCGCAACCTGGGCCGGATCCGCAACAGCGGTATCGAGGTGGAATTGGGCGGCGATATCATCCGGACCGGCAATCTCCTGTGGGATGCCACCGCGAACATTTCCTTCCTTTCCTCCCGCGTAACGGACCTGTATAACGGGGCGGATATCATCTGGTACGATCCTACCGGAAGCGACGACCGCGCCCAGTTTATCTACCGCGAAGGGGAGTCCCCGCTGGCTTTCTACGGCTATGAGTGGGCCGGTGTAGATCCGCAGAACGGAAAAACGGTCTGGTACACCAACAACGACAATGCCCCGTTTACATTCAACGGTCGCAACGCCTCTTACGATTATCGCGATGCGGATGAGGTTGTGATAGGCAATGCGGTTCCTTTCGCGACGGGCGGCCTTTCTACCACCCTCCGTTGGAACGGTTTCGATTTCGGTGCCCATTTCCTCTTCAAACTGGGCGGAAAACTCTATGACGGCGCTTACAAGGATGTGGCCGATGACGGTTACTACTGGGAGCGTATCCGGGCCCAAAGCTACTATGACGACATGTGGACGCCGACCCATACGGATGGCACCCAGCCGGCCCTTTCCGGCATGGACCTGGAAGATTCCATGCAGTATAGCACGCGTCACCTGCACAATGCCACCTTCCTGCGCCTGAAGAACCTCTCGCTGGGATATACGCTGCCCCGGGCCCTGACCCGCCGGGTAAACATCCAGCGTGCCCGGGTCTATACCACGGCATCCAACCTGTTTACGCTGTCCAGTTACCATGAGGCCGATCCGGAAGTGAACGCCTTCGGTACGCGTGGCTGGGAGACCCCGCTGGGCAAGAGTTTCGTTTTTGGCATTGAGTTACAATTCTAAAGAAAGAACACCATGAAAAGAATAGTTATCCTTGTTATTGCCAGTGTGCTGGCCGTGTCCTGCAACGATTTTTTGGACATGCAACCTACCCGTTCCGCCAATGCCTCCCAGGCAATCGGTACGCCGGATGATGCCCAGGTGGCCCTGAACGGCATTATGCGCAGCCTGACTGGTGTGTCCCTGTACGGCCGCAACCTGATGCTCTACGGCGATGCCCGTGGCGGAGACCTGACCATTTATTCGGCCGGCCGCGGCCTGGACGGCCTGTACTCGTTCAACCATTCGGCCACGTCCAATTCTTTCGGCGGATTCTGGTCCGAGGGTTTCTTTGTGCTGATGCAGGTAAACAACCTCATCGAGAATATCCGTTCCCTGCAGGATGAAGGAAAGACAGGCTTCAATCAGCATCTGGGAATGGCCCTGACGGTGCGCGCCATGCTTACTTTCGACCTCGTACGCCTCTATGGACGGCCCTATACGCAGGATCCTTCCGCTCTGGGTATCCCGGATGTCCGCCGTACCCTTTCGGCCGAGGAGACCCTGGGCCGGGTTACGGTGGGGGAAAACTATGCCGCCATCCTGGACGACCTCAGAGAAGGGGAGTCCCTGCTGGCCGCCGACAAGGCTCAGAAGAAGGGATATCCCGGCTATTATGCCAATCTGGCCCTCCAGGCCCGTGTGAGCCTCTTTATGGCCGATTATGATACGGCCCTTTCCCGTGCAAAGGCGGTTATCGCCGGTCCTTTCACACTCTATGAACCGGCCAACTGGTGTTCCTCCTGGGCCCAACAGTGGGGGAGCGAGTCCATCTTTGAACTGGGGGTGGATTCCGAAGCCGACCTTACCACCTCTTCCCTGGGATATTATTATATGTGTTACCACTTTGCCGGCCTGACCACGGCCATGGGCTGGTTCCTGGCCAGCGATTATTTCCTGAACCGTCTGGGAGAGGATCCGGACGATGTCCGTTGGGGCGTGATGGGAATTGATGAATCGGTAGAGAAAGGGGAGAGCCTCAACCGTCAGGGAGCCTGCTACAAATATGTGGGTGGAGCCCCGGCTTTGGGCGATGGGAAAGAAACCCGTACTGCCGTGAATATCAAGCTGATCCGCTTGTCGGAAATGTATCTGATTGCCGCCGAGGCCGCCTTGAACGCCAAGACGCCGGATGCGCAGGCCGCCGCGGGCTATCTGAACGAGATCCGCCGCCGCAGCCCGAACCTCGCGCCGGCAACGGCTGCCACCGTGTCGGACGATATGATCCTGGACGAGCGCAGCAAAGAGCTGTTCGGCGAGGGTCACCGCTTCTTCGATCAGATCCGCCGAGGCCGTTCCATCGAATTTAATGACGATTTCCAGGATGTTCCTGTAAGTGGCCGCCAGAAGGTCATAACGCCTGATTATCAGCGCAATATTCTTCCGATTCCGCAGTCTGAAATCCATGCCAATCCCGTTATTGCCAAACAACAAAATCCGGGGTATTGAATTATTCAGAAAAATGTCCTAATATTGCACCGTAAAACGTAATTGCAAAGGACAAAATGGATCAGAAGAAAAGACACGTCGTTAGCTACGAGAATATGTCTGCAGAGTTGGCAGCCGCATTCGCAGAGAAGTATCCGAAGGGGTTCAGCGATTACCTCGCCGACCTTGTAAAATATACCAAACCGGACGGTACTCCGTTCTATGCCGTAACCATCGAGATTCCCGATGCCATCTACCTGGTGAAAATCAAGGTGAAGACCGATGACATAGAGGACCTGGAGCGTTGGCTTGAAGGCGAGGACGATGCCGACAACGAAGATGTGGCGGGTTCCGCCGCCGCTTCGGGCGACACGGGTGGCACGCTCCCGGACGACAATATCTCGCAGTACAGCACAGGAGACGACGATTCCGATAATGCATAGGAAGCTCCTGTTGCTTTCCCTTGCGGTAGGAACGGCGGCCGGAGGCGCCGCCGTCCTGCTGCAGTCAGTAATCCGCTGGATCCGCACGGGTTTGAACGCCCTGTCCGGCGGTGCGGGAAACGGGTGGATGGTACTGGTCCTGCCGGGAATCGGCATGCTCCTGTCCCTGATCTTCTGTAAATACATCATCAAAGACAATATCGGCCACGGCGTCACAAAGGCGCTGGTGGCCGTTTCCAAGAATGACTCGCGCATCCGGCCGCACAACATGTGGTCTTCGGTGCTGGCGAGCGGTGTGACCATCGGTTTCGGCGGATCCGTGGGAGCCGAGGCGCCGATTGTCTATACGGGAGCCGCCATTGGCTCCAACCTGGCCCGGTGGACGGGGATGTCGTACCGGAATATGACCATCCTGCTGGGATGCGGGGCTTCCGCGGCTGTGGCGGGTATTTTCAAGGCACCGCTGGCGGGCGTGCTGTTTACGCTGGAAATCCTGCTCTTCAACATCTCCATGACTTCGATGATTCCACTCTTGCTCTCTACCGTGAGCGCAACGGTGGTGTCTTATCTTTTCCTGGGCTCCCAGACGCCTTTCCAGTGCACGTTAAGCGCCTTTACCATGCGGAACATCCCCTTCTATATCCTGTTGGGCCTGTTCTGCGGGGCGTGCTCCATTTATTTCATCCGCACGACGCTGGGGATGGAGGACTGGCTGGGAAAACTGCGCAACCGCTATGTGAAATGGGCCCTGTGTGCCCTGGGGCTGGGCATCCTTCTCTTCCTCTTTCCGCCGCTCTGGGGCGAAGGGTACGACTCCCTGGGCGTCCTGCTGCAAGGCGGGGAACTGGGCCTGGAAGGCGGTTCACCCCTTTCGTTCATGCTGGAGAAACCGGTGCTGGTGCCCGTCCTCTTTTTGCTCATCCTCTTGCTGAAGGTCTTTTCCATGACCTTTACCAATGCGGGCGGCGGCGTGGGCGGAACCTTCGGCCCTACGCTGTTTGTGGGCGCGATTGCCGGCTTTGTCCTGGCCCGGACGCTGAACCTCCTTTCCCTGGATGTACCGGAGCAGAACTTTGTCCTGGTGGGCATGGCGGGCCTTATGGCCGGCGTGATGCAGGCCCCTATGACGGCCATCTTCCTGATTGCGGAAATATCGGGCGGTTACGAGCTGCTGCTGCCCCTCATCCTGACCTCTGCGGTATCGTTCGGTGCCACCCGCCTGGTGGAAAAATATTCCATCTATACCAAACGGATTGCCATGACGGGTGAACTGCTCACGCACGACAGCGACCAGGCGGTGCTTACCTTGCTGAAACTGGATTCGCTGGTGGAAAAGGACTTCCAGCCGGTCCGGATCGATGATACCCTGGGCAGCCTGGTAGAGGCGGTCTCTTCCTCGCAGCGGAACCTTTTCCCGGTCCTGGACGAGAAACGGCATTTCCAGGGATGCGTCTCGCTGGAAGATATCCGAAGGGACATGTTCCAGACCCAGCTTTATGCTACCAAGCACGTTTTCAATTACATGCATTCCGTGCCGGCCTATATCTACGAGGGCGAAAACATGGAAAGCGTGATGAACAAGTTCGAAACGACCGGCGCCTGGAACCTGCCCGTGGTGAAGGAAGACCGGACCTATGTGGGATTCGTTTCCAAATCCAAGATTTTCTCTGCCTATCGGGACGAACTCCGGCTGGTTTCTGCCGATTAATTTTGTAAATTTGCGATATGAAAGAATTGTACATCCAACATATCGCATCACGTGTCGGGGTGCAGCCCTGGCAGGTTGAAAACTGTATCCACCTGTTCGAAGAGGGAGACACGATTCCCTTCATCAGCCGGTACCGGAAAGAGAAAACCGGCGGGCTGGACGACGTGGCCGTGGCCGAGGTCCGGCATTGGAACGACGTCTTTACCGAGATGGAAAAGCGGAAGGAGACCATCCTCACTACCATTGAAGAGCAGGGGAAACTGTCCGATGACCTGCGTGCGCAGATCGTTTCCTGCGTGGAGGCCGCCCGGCTGGAAGATTTGTACCTGCCGTATCGACCCAAGCGGCGTACGCGGGCTACCGTGGCCAAGGAAAAGGGTCTGGAGCCCCTGGCCGATGCCATGTTCGATGTAAAGATTGCCGATCCCGTCCGGGAAGCCCGCCGTTATGTAAAGGCGGGGGTGGCCGATGAAGAGGAAGCCCTCTCCGGAGCCCGGGATATCATCGCCGAGCGGCTGAGCGAGAGCGCACCGGTGCGCGAAACCGTCCGCGGTATCTATCGGACGCGCCGCATCGTCTCCAGCGTGACCAAGGCGGGCAAAACCTCGCCGGAAGCGGCCAAATACCGCTCCTATTTCGATTTTTCCATCCCGCTCTCACGCGTGCCCGCCCACAACCTTCTGGCCATGCTCCGCGCGGCCAACGAAGGCTTCCTGAGCCTGAAGATCGATGCCGATGCCGAGAAATGCGGCAATAAGCTCTACTATGATTTCTGCCACGAAAGGCGCTATCCTTCCGCTTCCCTGGGGGAGCAGATCCGCCAGGCCGTGGACGACGCATACGACCGCCTGCTGGCCCCGTCCATTACCAATGAAATCTTGAAAGAGGCCAAGGAAAAGGCCGATATCGAATCCATCCGTGTTTTCGGAGAGAATCTGCGGCAGCTGCTGCTGTCCGCTCCCGTGGGACAGAAACGGACGCTGGCCATCGACCCGGGTTTCCGGAACGGTTGCAAGACGGTTTGCCTGGATGCCCAGGGGAACCTCCTCCATCACGAAATCATCTTCCCGCATCCTCCGCAGAATGAGAAGGTGAAATCCATCACGGCCCTTTCCGCGATGGTGGAGAAATACGGGATTGAAGTCATTGCCATCGGCAATGGCACCGCTTCGCGCGAGACGGAGGATTTCGTGCGCCGCGTGGGCTTGCCGGAATCCGTCAAGGTCTTTACCGTGAGCGAGGATGGGGCCTCTATCTATTCTGCCTCTGAGGTGGCCCGCGAGGAGTTCCCGGACGAGGATGTGACCGTGCGCGGTGCGGTATCCATCGGCCGGCGCCTTATGGATCCGCTGGCCGAGCTGGTGAAGATAGATCCGAAATCGCTGGGCGTGGGACAGTATCAGCACGATGTAGACCAGAACCTCCTGCGCGAAAAACTGGACAATACCGTGGTGTCCTGCGTGAACAGCGTGGGTGTAAACCTGAATACGGCCAGCCCGTACCTTTTGAGCTATGTGAGCGGCATTGGACCGGTCTTGGCAGCCAATATCGTGGCCTGGCGTACGGAGAAGGGGAATTTTACCTCCCGTAAGCAGCTGCTGGACGTGCCGCGTCTGGGGGCGAAGGCCTTTGAACAGTGCGCCGGCTTCCTTCGTATCCGCGGGGCAGCCAATCCGCTGGATAATTCCGCCGTGCATCCCGAACGGTATGCGGTGGTAGACAGGATGGCGGCCGATTTGGGCGTTACCACAGCCCAACTCGTGGGCAACGCCGAACTCTGCAGCAAGATCAAAGCCGAGGATTATGTGGGGAAGGATGTGGGTCTGCCCACCATCCGCGATATCCTGCAGGAACTGGTGAAACCGGGCCTGGATCCGCGCGAAACGGCCCAGGAGTTCTCCTTTGCGGAGGATATCCGTTCCATCGAAGACCTGCACGAGGGGATGGAACTGCCCGGCATCGTGACGAATATTACGAATTTCGGGGCGTTTGTGGATATCGGCATCCATGAAAACGGCCTCCTCCATGCCTCGAAGATGCAGGGAATGACGTTGAAACTGCATCAGCGCATCAAGGTACGGGTAACGAATGTGGATTTGGACCGCCTCCGGATTTCCCTGGCTCCGGTCCGGTAGTGTTATGTTGGTAGATGAGTGTTCGTTCTAAGAGTAAGAAAGTAGCGGTTTATACGAGCTCCCTTCTGGCCATTGTCCTCTGGGGAATGTCGTACATTTGGAACGACCGCCTGCTGCGGTTGGGTATTCCCGTTGAGTATTTCGTTTATGTGCGGGTGCTGATGGCGGGTATGATGTTGTTGTTGTACAATATTGTCATTGGACACAATATCCATATTCACCGGAAGGATTCTTTCAAATTCCTGGCCCTGGCGGCCTGTGAACCCTTTATCTATTTCGTGTGCGAGACCTACGGCATCCAGCTGACGGAATCTCCCACCTACAGCGCCCTCATCATTGCTTCCACGCCGATTTTTTCCATGGTGGCGGGCATCCTGATTTTCCGGGAGAACCTTTCGCTGCTGAATATCCTGGGCGTGCTGGTCTGCCTGGGCGGCCTGGGAATGGTCACCTTCTCTTCCAACGAGACGGGCCAGTACTTCTTCCTGGGCATTATCCTGCTGCTGGTGGCGGTCCTGGCCGAGGTGGGACACGCCTCGTTTACCAAATCGCTCTCCGGTAACTACCGGGCCGAGGTAATTGTGATGTATCAGTTCCTGATTGGCTCGGCCTACCTGATGCCGCTCTTCCTGACCCGGGGCCTGAAGAATTTCGAGTACGACCTATACCTGTCGTGGGAGGTGCTGGAGCCGATTCTCTGCCTGGCTCTGCTCTGTTCCAGCCTGGCCTTTACCCTCTGGGTGAGTTCCATCAAAACGCTGGGCGTGGCCAAATCCAGTATCTTTATGTCCATGATTCCGGTGGTGACGGCTGTAGCTGGTTATCTGAGCGGGTCGGAAATCCTTTCCTCGCTACAGTGGGTGGGCATTCTCATTGCCGTCTTTGGGGTGGTTTTCAGCCAATGGGCCGGTAAACGAGCGGCTCGCCGGAAGGCGAATCGTTAAGGGTTTCCCCTTTCTCCACTACCTTTTCTCCGCGAAGCCAGACCTCCAGGATCCGGCCGGTGAACGACATTCCTTCGTAGGGCGTCCAGCCGCATTTGTAAGCCGGTTTCCCCACGGTCCATTCTGCTTTCGGATCGATAATCAGCAGGTCGGCATCGTAGCCGGGAGCCAGTTTCCCTTTGTTTTGCAGGCCGAAGATGCGGGCGGCGTTTTCACTCATAAGCGCGGCAACCTGCGTGAGCGGAAGGTCGGTCCGGGCCGCCAGGGTAAGCATGGCGGAGAAGGATTCCTGCACGGTGGGCATACCGGACGGGCAGGACAGGTAGGGGCGGGCCTTTTCGGCCGGCAGATGGGGGGCGTGGTCGCTGCCGATGGTGTCGATAACCCCGTTCGCAACGGCCTCGCGCAAGGCTTCCCGGTCGGCGGCGGTCTTCACGGCAGGGTTGCATTTCAGGCGGCTGCCCAGCCGGTCATAGTCTTCCTTGCAGAACCACAGGTAGTTGGCCGATGTCTCGGCGGTGATGTTCGGATTGTGGATTTTGGCGGCCCGGATCATTTCGGCTTCCTCTTTGGTGGAAACATGCAGCAGGTGCAGCCGGGTGCCTTTGGCGATGGCCATCTCCAGGGCGGCCATCGATGAAACAAGACAGGCGCGGCGGGAGCGGATGCTGCTGTGGAAGCGGATGGGAATGTCCTCCCCAAATTGTTCCTGCGCCTTTTTCAGGTTCTCGCGGATGGTTTTCTCGTCCTCGCTGTGCACCAGGATTTCGCGTCCGGTCAGGCCGAAAAGCGTCTCCAGAACCTCCGGGCGGTCTACCAGCAGGTTGCCGGTGGAGGAGCCCATGAAGACCTTGATGCCCGCAGCTCCGGGGATTCCGGCCAGGGTGGCGGCATTGTCCGCCGTGGCCCCGATATGGAAACCGTAATCGGTCCAGAACCGTCCGCGGGCACGCTCCAATTTGTCTTGCAACGCTTCGGCCGAGGTGGTTGGCGGGAGGGTGTTGGGCATATCGATACAGGAGGTGATGCCGCCCAGCAGGGCCGCCCTGGATTCGGAGGACATATCGGCTTTTTGCATCATCCCGGGTTCCCGGAAATGGACGTGGGCGTCTATGCCGCCCGCCATGAGCACCTTCCCTTGCAGGTCGATGACCTGCGTTCCATTCGGCAGGGGACCGCCGCAGGCCTTCTCCACGGCATTCTCCCCATAACCTATCCCGCAGATGCGGCCCTTATCTATGGCAAGGGCGCCTTGTTCGGAAGACGCCCCCGTTACAATCTGTGCCTGGGTGAAAAGGATCATTCCTGTCGGGGTTGCAGATCGCGGAACCGCAGTTTGATGACGCCCCAGAAGGCTTCTCCGAAAATGCCGCTGCTCATTTTGGATTCCCCCTCTTTGCGGTTGATGAAGATGATGGGAACCTCGGCAATCTTGAAGCCCAGCCGATAGGCGGTATATTTCATTTCAATCTGGAAGCCGTATCCTTTCATCTCGATGGCGTCCAGGTCGATGGCGCGGAGCACTTTGCTGCTGTAGCATTTGAAGCCGGCAGTGCAGTCAAACACCTTCATGCCCAGCACTTTGCGGACATATACCGAGGCGAAGTAGGACATGAGGATGCGGCCGATGGGCCAGTTCACCACGCTCACGCCGTCGCAGTATCGCGAGCCGATGGCCAGGTCGGCGCCACCCTGCGCGCAGGCGTCGTACAGGCGCTCCAGGTCGTCGGGGTTATGGGAGAAGTCGGCATCCATTTCAAAGACATAATCGTAGCCGTGCTCCAGGGCCCATTTGAAGCCCGTCAGGTAGGCGGTTCCCAGTCCCTGTTTTCCCGTGCGTTCCAGCAGGAAAAGCCGCTCCGGGAACGCTTCCTGGAGGGTTTTGACGATGCCGGCCGTTCCGTCGGGGGAGCCGTCGTCTATGACCAGGATATGGTAGCCGCCCGCAAGGCTGAATACCTTCCGGACGATTTTTTCAATGTTCTCCTTCTCGTTGAAGGTGGGTATGATAACCAATTTGCTATGCTGCATGATACAAATATACGAATAAATAGTGTGAAATATTACAAAAATGTATAAATTTGTGAAATTAAAAGAACACTTATGAAGTCTATTTCTTGCTTTATTCCGTTACGGGACCGTGCTCAGGTTGGAGCAACCGTCTCGTGCCTGCTGGCAGAAAAGGAAGTCGCCGAGATCTATCTGCTGAAGACTCCGGAAGTAGAATCTGTGGCGATTGAGGGTTGCAAAGTTCTCGAGGTCCCGTCCTTGAATGGTACGGAGGCCGTGAAAGCGATGGCGTCGGTTTCCCAGACGGAATTCTCGTTGATTTATACCAAATTCACCACGTTGAGTTTCGGGCAGTATGCGTTGGAGCGGATGATCGCCCTGGCCGGGGATATGAATGCGGCCATGACGTATGCCGACCATTTCAACGTTGCGGACGGCGTCCGTACGCCGGCTCCCGTGATTGACTGTCAGATGGGTGCGCTTCGCGATGATTTCGATTTCGGCTCCGTCCTCCTGTATCGGACCTCTGTGCTGAAAGCGGCGGCCGCGCGGATGGACGTATCGTACACGTTTGCCGGTCTGTATGACCTTCGTTTGAAGGCTTCCCAGGTTGGCCCGCTGGTGCATATCAGCGAGTTCCTGTATTACGATACCGAGACCGACACGCGTGCGTCGGGCGAAAAACTCTTCGACTATGTAAATCCGAAGAACCGCGGTGTCCAGGTGGAGATGGAAAAGGTCTGCACCCAGCATCTGAAGGATATCGGCGGCTACCTGGCTCCGAATTTCAAACCCATCGTGTTCTCCGATGAAGCATTCGAGTACGAGGCTTCCGTGGTGATTCCGTGCAAGAACCGTGTCCGCACCATCGGCGACGCCATTGCATCGGCTTTGAACCAGAAGACTTCCTTTAAATATAATGTCATCGTGGTGGACGACAATTCCGACGATGGTACCGTGGATGTCATCAAGTCCTTCCTGTCGGATCCGAAGTTGGTTTACATTGCCCAGGACCCCACCTGGCACGGTATTGGCGGTAACTGGAATTCCGCCCTGCATCATCCCAAATGCGGCCGTTTCGCCCTGCAGCTGGATTCCGACGATGTATATTCCGATGAAAATGTGGTCCAGCATTTCGTAGATGCGTTCTATGCCCAGAACTGCGCCATGGTGGTGGGTACCTACCGCCTGACCGATATCGACCTCAATACCATTCCTCCGGGAATCATCGACCACCGCGAGTGGACGCCGGAGAACGGTCGGAACAACGCCTTGCGTATCAATGGTTTGGGCGCTCCGCGCGGTTTCTATGTGCCGCTGATGCGGGAGTTGAACTTCCCGCCTACGAAGTATGGTGAGGACTATGCCGTGGGTCTCCGCGTTAGCCGCGAGTACCAGATTGGGCGTATTTACGATGTGCTCTACAACTGCCGCCGTTGGGACAGCAATTCCGATGCGGCCCTGGATGTGGATAAGGTGAATGCGAACAATTTCTACAAGGATAAAATTCGTACCTGGGAGCTTACGGCTCGTATCGCATTGAATCAGAATAAGTAAAGATTTTGGCCCTCGTTTTGGGGGCCAATTTTTTTGTCTTTTTTTTGAAAAAAGTTTTGTAGAATCAAAATTAAGTTCTACCTTTGCATTCCCGTTCGGACGACGAGCGGGATTTTTTGAGAAGTTCATTGAAAAGTCTGGAAGAAAAGTACAAGCAAGTACCGAGAAAGTACAAGAAACGAGAGCGTCAATTCTAAAAGGAATTGGAAGCGTCGGGGTCAAGCTAGAATAATAAGTGTATATACAAAGAAGAGTTTGATCCTGGCTCAGGATGAACGCTAGCGGCAGGCTTAACACATGCAAGTCGAGGGGCAGCGCGGGGTAGCAATACTCTG
>Ga0256407_10002755_pt1 | contig 32731 bp, 29 predicted proteins | sample RumenRJG_04DNA_FD_193489 | JGI IMG/M metagenome (GOLD analysis project Ga0256407, IMG submission 193489) | Bovine rumen microbial communities from Lethbridge, Alberta, Canada - RJG_04 | ecosystem: Host-associated > Mammals > Digestive system > Stomach > Rumen | place: Canada: Alberta...
AGGTCGATTTCCTGTATTTCATGGGAGGAGGATGCCTAAGGTAAAAAGGAAGAGTGAAAAGTGAAAAATTTGCTTCCGCTATGATAGACTTTACAGAAGAACAGATACAGCGATATTCCCGTCATATTCTCTTGCAGGATGTCGGCGTGGAGGGACAGGAAAAGATAATGAACGCGCGCGTGCTCGTGGTAGGGGCAGGCGGACTGGGGGCTCCCGTCTCGCTCTACCTCGCTGCGGCTGGCATCGGCACGATTGGTATCGTGGATGCCGACGTCGTAGACCTGAGCAACCTTCAGCGCCAGGTGATCCACTTCACGAAGGACGTAGGCGTGCCGAAGGTGAAGAGTGCTGAGGAGAAGATCAAGGCCATCAACCCTGACGTGAAGGTGGAGACCTACTATCAGTTTCTCGACTCGTCGAACGCGCTCGACATCATCAAGGAGTATGACTTCATCGTCGACGGGACGGACAACTTCCCCGTGAAGTTCCTCATCAACGATGCCTGCGTAATGGCAGGCAAGCCCTTCTCGCATGGCGGCATCCTGCGCTTCAACGGCCAGACGTTCACCCATCTGCCAGGCACGGCCTGCTACCGCTGCATGTTCAAGGAACCGCCTCCCGTAGGAGCCGTACCCACCTGTTCGCAGGCTGGGGTACTGGGGGCCATCGCCGGAATGCTGGGCACCATCCAGGCCGCCGAGACACTGAAGTACTTTACGGGTATCGGCGAGTTACTGACTAACCGTCTGCTCACCTTCGATGCCAAGACCATGCAGTTCCGCACGGTTCCCGTGAAGCATCGTGACTCGTGCGCCATCTGTGGCACGAGCCCCACCATCGATCATCTGACAGACTACGAACAGGCCGCCTGCGACTTAAAGCATTGAACGATAATTATGCATTTATGCATTATTAATTATGCATTGAAAAATGAAGATACCACAAGAAATCATAGATGAATTAATCAGCCAGGCCCGGCAGGACGCACCCAACGAGACGTGCGGCTACCTGCTGGGCATCAGCGGACCCGCCGGAGACGTCGTCACCGAGAACTACAGGATGGAAAACATCGACCACTCACCGGAGCACTTCACCTTTGCACCCAAGGACCAGTTTGCAGCCCTGCGCTATGCCCGCAGCAAGGGCCTGCAGATTCTCGCCAACTGGCACAGCCATCCCGCCTCCCCCTCGCGTCCCTCGCAGGAAGACCTCCGTCTGGCCGTCGACCCCCACATCCGCTATGCCATCCTCTCCCTCCACGAAGGCGTCCATCTCAATTCCTTCAAGATACAGCACGGTGAGGTCATAGACAAAGAGGTTCATCAGGAATAGCCCCCCGACAGCCTTTGCAAGGGAGCCGCAAGGGTTCTCAGAAACCGCGTCACACGCAGGTGCCATTCCTCTGACGAACGCACGTCAAAGTCACTCCATGCCATCCCTGCATAGTAGGTATAAGGCTGTCCCATATAGCACTCCACCACACCCAATGCATGACCGGCATTAGCTCCTATAGGCTGGTCAAACATCAGTCTACGAATCTTATCCACCCCGTCGGGGAAGAGTGTCGCCACATAGATTTGGCTATTATGACGTTGAGGGTCTATCGTAGGATCAGCATAGTGAATATAGTTGTCGCCTAACATGACACTCGTCGTGTCTGCTTGACGAACAGCAATGCCGACAGCCAGACTCACAGGAAAGGGACAGGAATACAAGCGTGCTGCAGAGAATATGCTGCGCTTCCTAAGCACAGACCGCTATCAGAGCCGGGAAAAGAATGCTGCATTCCTGATGCATTCGACGGGACATCATCCCGCAGGCAGCGAGATTGATGCCAGCATCATCTATGCAGACTATTACTATATCGAAGCTTTGTTAAGACGGAAAGCAATCAGTCTTGGAAATAGACTTTCTTGACACGGCTGCTGATGCTTGTCAGCACTTCGTAGGGTATGGTCTGTAGGGCATCGCTCAGCACGGTGACGGGCAGATGTTCACCGAATATCTCCACACTGTCGCCCTCCTTACAGGGAATACCGGTCACGTCTATCATGGCTACATCCATACAGATATTGCCCACATAGGGAGCCCGCTGTCCGTTGACCAGACAGTAGCAGGCTCCTCGTCCCAGGTGCCGGTTCAGTCCGTCAGCATAGCCAATGGGGATGGCGGCTATGTCGGAGTCGCGGGTCAGCACGCCTTTTCTGCTATATCCCACCGTCTCGTCCTTGGGCACATGGCGCAACTGGAGAATGGTGGTTTTCAGGGTCGAGACGGTACTCAGCAATCGATTGTCGCGCGGATCAACACCATAGAGGCCCAGTCCCAGACGGCACATGTCCATCTGCCGCTCGGGGAAGTGCTCGATGGCTGCCGAATTATCCATGTGGCGCAGTATCTTATGGTCGAAGGCTGCCTGCAACTGACGACTGGCACGTTCAAACTTCTCGAACTGCATAGCGGAGAAGCGGTCAAAGTCATCACTGTCGCTCCCCACAAAATGAGAGAAGACGGAACGGGGAATGATGGCATTCTGCGACTTCAGACGCTTGATGAGTTCGTCCATATCCTTATCGGGGTTGAAGCCTAAGCGGTGCATACCGGTATCCAGTTTGATGTGTACCGGCCAGCCCGTGATGCCCAGTTTCTCTGCGGCATGGATGAGTGCGTCCATCAGCCGGAACGAGTAGACCTCGGGTTCCAGGTCCCAGTCGAACATGGTCTTGAAGGCCGTCATCTCGGGGTTCATAATCATGATGTTCTGCGTGATGCCGTTGCGGCGCAGGGTCACGCCCTCGTCGGCCACGGCCACGGCCAAATAGTCCACCCGATGGTCCTGCAGGGTCTTGGCTACCTCCACGGCACCGGCACCATAGGCGTCGGCCTTGACCATGCACACCAGCTTGGTCTCCGGCTTCAAGAAGGAACGGTAGTAGTTCAGGTTGTCGACCACGGCATTGAGGTTCACCTCGAGGATGGTCTCATGCACTTTCTGTTCCAGACGCTCCGTGATGCGGTCGAAGCCAAAGGCTCGGGCACCCTTGATGAGCACCACTTCGTCGTGCAACTGACGGAACGCATTGCTGTGCAGGAATTCGTCGGTAGTGGAGAAGAAGGTGGTGCCGGGCAGTTTGAAGAGTGCCGCATGTGCACTAATCTGTGGGCCGATGCCTATCAGCTTGTCTACGCCACGCTTCTGGCAGAGGCTGTTGACCTCGCCATATAGTTCCACTGCGCTCTGTCCGCTCTGCAGGATGTCGCTCAGCAACAGGGTGCGACAACGCCGGTCGTTAACGCGACGAGACATGAAGTCGAGGGCAATGCCGAGGGAGTTGATATCCGAATTATAGGAGTCGTTGATGAGCGTACAGCCGTGCTGTCCCTCCATGACCTCCAGCCGCATGGCCACAGGCTCCAGCCGAGCCATGCGCTCGGCCAGCTGTTCTGGGGTGACTCCCAGACAGAGGGCTGTGGCAGCCACTGCCAGCGAGCACTCAATAGAGGCTTCATCGCAGAAGGGTAGCTGGTAGGCAGACAGCAGCTCGTCACGACGCCAGCCAATCTTCTTGCCCTTGAAACCCGAACGACGCACACAGCGGCTCACCAGGTCGTCATCGGCATTGTAGATGATGACTTTGGCATCATGAAACAACTTCAGCTTTTCCATACATTTCTCTTCCAGCGAGCGGAAGTTCTCCTGGTGAGGAGCACCAATGGAGGTCAGCACGCCAATGGTAGGCTGTATGATGTCATGCAAAGCCTCCATCTCACCCAACTGACTGATGCCTGCCTCAAAAAGTCCTATCTGCGTCTGCTCATTGAGCAGCCAGACAGAGAGGGGGACACCTATCTGCGAGTTATAGCTCTTGGGCGAGCGGGTAACGACATGGTCGGGTGAGAGCACTTGGTAGAGCCATTCCTTCACCATGGTCTTACCGTTGGAACCGGTAATACCCACAATGGGGATGTCGAACTCGTCACGATGACGCTCTGCCAGACGCTGCAGGGCTGCTAGCGGCGAGGGGACTTTCAGGTAGTTGGCATCGGGGGCAGGCTGGTCGGGAACGTGTTCCACGACGAAGTTGCGCACCCCACGACGATAGAGGTCGCTGATATAGCGGTGACCGTCATTGCGGGGGGTCTTCAGGGCGAAAAACAAGGTTTCTTCCGGGAAACATAGTGAACGGCTGTCCGTCAACAGCCAGCCTATCTGTGCGTCGGCCGTACCGATGCGTCGTGCTCCGATGAGCGTCGTAATTTTCTCTATTGTGTAATTCATAATGCAAAGGTAGGATATTTTTTGCGAAGGGCCGCTACTTTTAACATAGTTTTATCCATGAGCTGCCTGTACTCCATGCTTTCCGGGTCGAAGGGCTTATGGGCCAGCACCTGCTTCAGCGGACGCCACTCGTCCAGAAAAGCCTTGGCCTCAGGCGAGAAGCAGGTATCTACCAACCGCTGCCAGATATACTCGGCAGCCTGTTCCGAGGGATGTAGCATGTCGGAAGCATAGAAGCGGTAGTCGCGCAACTCGTCCATCACAATCTCATAGGCGGGGAAGTAGTGGAGAGATGGAGATTCTAACCGATTGACGGCCAGAAGGAGGGTAGCCTTCGAGAGCTGGCTCTCATGATAGCCGTACTTACGATAGCGAATGGGGCTGACGGTCAGCACTACCTGAACCTCCGGATTGTGCTGGCGCAGGATGTCCACGGCCAGACGGAGATAGTCCGCACAAACCTCAACGGTGAGTTGTTCCTCCTGAAACAAGACTGCCGGACGTTTCTGGCAGTTATCCACAATCTCGCCCGTCTCCTTGAGTCGATAGACGTGGTTGGTGCCCAAAGTAAAGAAGACAATGCGAGGCCCCACCCCACTGCCAGCATTCGTTGAGAAGAATTTCTCCACCGTGTGTAATACCGAGGCGGGATTATACATCGTCCCATAGGGGTTCACCGTGACGGGAAAGCCCTCTTCACGAAAGTGCTGTCCGATGGCATCGGCAAAGCAGGAACCCACAAACAGCAGTTCCTCGCAGGGTTGAATCTCAAACCCCGGCTTTTCAATATCTATAATAGTACGAAACTCCATCAGCTTCTGCTTACTTGCAGTCCGCTCTTCGACAACGTCATGTCTACGAAACGGGCATTGGGATTGGGTTGAGCCTGATTGACAATCTGCTTGATACGTGCTGCTGCCTCTGGGTCTTTAGCCACCATATACAGATAGCCACCGCCACCCGCACCGGGCAGCTTATAACCCAGGCACAGGTCGTCTATCAGGTCTGTGATGCGACGCACACTGTCCGGATTGGTACCGCTGTCTATCGACTGGTTCTGCTGCCATGTCTTGCGGATGAGACGACCCATCAGCAAGAAGTCCTGGCACTGGATGGCCTCATACATATCCATGGCATGGGCTTTCATCGAGCGCAACTGTTGCAGTTCCACATGGTGGTTGAGGAACATCCTTCGCACAATCTCTGCCAATATGTTCTTGGCCGTACGGGTGATGCCCGTATAATATAATAGGTGGCACTGCTGATACTCCGGTTGGGTATAGACAGCATCCGGCAGCCATCTGACCTGCGGATTCTGGTCGAAGCCTCGGGCGGTCTCCAGCAGCTTCACGCCTCCCAGGACACCGCCAAACTGGTCTTGCCAGCCACCACCGGTCGTCAGCAACTGCTCCAGCACCAGCGTCCGACGCCCTATCTCGTTCTTGTCCCATGCCAGCGAGCAGAAGTCGTTGACAGCCCCCAGCACCGTCGATGCCAGGATGCTCGATGTTCCCAGTCCGCTGCCTGCAGGAATCGCTGAGAGCAGCGTCAGTTCTATGCCACAGCCAAAATGCTCCAACTGGGTTCGCAACGAGGGATATGTCTCCAGCGAGAAACTGGGCAGGAACCCTGCCAAGGCCAACGCAGCCTTGGGAATCGAGAACGGAGAGCCTACTTTATTATATAAAGCCAGTTGCTCGTAGGTCTCAATGACCTCCATAGCTCCCAGGTCTATGCTACGTAGCACGATATGAGGTTCCCGACAGGGTTTGATATAGGTCTGCAAGGGTGGCTGACCGTTCAGCTCGATGGCAATGTTCACCACAGCCCCGCCCTCCATCAGACAGTAAGGCGGCGTATCCGTCCATCCTCCTGCCAAGTCTATGCGTACAGGGGAGCGTCCCCAGACTATTTGGTCAGGATAGACCGACAACCGGGGCTGCTGTTTCTGAGCCAGCACACCATCTGTCAGTCCATTGCGCAACAAGGCAAAGGCCCCATCGCTATCACCCCGGAACATCGCATCATGAATGCGCGTCATCAGCGGAGCCGTTGTTTCCACAGGGGCAGGCATGGGCAGCTGCATCTCGCGGAACTCCCGTGAGGCATCGTCCAAATCCAGCTGATAGAATACGCTGTGCTGCCAGTTACGGGCCAGGGCAGGCCAGTTCTGCGCCCGGAAGCGACGCCGCTGTTCGAACAGCCTGCGCAGGTTCGCTACATTCGAAATATCCTCTGCGGAAAGGAAGGTCGTAGCATGTTCTGATAGATTTTCTAGTCTTACCAGTTCAGATAGTTTTACTAGTTCTACTAATTTTCCTAATTCTTCCAGTGTCTCCACCACGGGGAACTGCTTCTTCTGCTGTTCGCTGCCTGCAAACTTGTCATCAATGCGGTACGGACGAACGCAGTAGCCATTCTCGCCAATGGGTATGATGTCCAGACACTGTCCCGGTTCCAGCGTCACCTTCCAGTCGTTCTCGGGCACTCCCGTCACTATATTGTCGTGCGTCAGTGTCCAGTGAGGACCGATACAGCTGTTTTCTATCCATACATTGGTATTCTTGTCCGTAAACGGATAACTCGTCAGAGCGTTTTGTGTGAAGATGCTCGGATGTGGCTTACGGTCATGGTGCATGATGTCACGTTGGTCGTTCACCACATTCTGGATAGCCACCGTCGAAGAAATCATCTCTCCCGAGGTACCATAGTGATAGAACGCTCCCCCAGCCAGCGGCACAATAGCCACTGTCAGTTCGTGCAGTTCCGGGTCGTCTATGGTAGGGTCAGTACCTAACGTACAACCAAACTCTGAATACAGGTCATACTCTTTGAGTTGAGAATTGAGAGTTGAGAGTTGAGAGCTGGGGTCTGCCATCGAACGTTTCATAAGCAGCTTCACGGCACGGTCGCTCAGCAGCCAGATGCCGATATCAGTCAGATAGAAGTGATCCTTCAGCAGTGCTGCCAGCGTTTCGGTACTGGGTTTCTGGAGCATCATCTTCAGGACGTTGGGCGTACGCTGGTCACTGACAAACACCCCGTGGTCCTTAGCGATAGAGGCATCCAGCCACAGACCGTAGCATACAACATCGGCATCAGGAATCTGTCCGAGGCGCTCGGCTGCCCGGATATATACATCACCGCTGACTATCATCGTCGTCAGCTGGTCAGGAGCCTGCGCCATCATACGCTCATAGAGTGGCTGCTGCAGGTCGAGCAACGTCTGCGACAGCCTCTGTCCCCGTTCCCAACGGAACACCGGTATGGGAGTCAGTATCTTGCCACTGGGAGCATACGACGGCAAGCGACGGCTCTGTCCCCCGGCATGTAGGATAATACGCTTCTCGCCAGCCAGCCAGTCATCGAAATCTTTTTCACTTTTCCCTTTTCCTTTTTCACTCAGAAAGGCCTGTTGCAGCAGCCAGGTGGTTCCCCCACCCGACCCTAACTTATGGTCTATAGGGTCATTCGTACAAAAGAACTCCTCGTGCGACAGTCCTGTCACATCATGGAAACATTCCACCAGATTAGGCGGCAATGAAAGCAACTTTTTCATCTTGTTATCAGTTTTTACCTGCAAAGATAGTGATTTTCAAGAAAAAAACACTAACTTTGCCCCGAAATCAATAAACTATACAATGAAACTGACCAAAAACAATTCATTTACCAAGAGTGAGATAGGAGGTTCACTGGTTGCGTTTGTGCTCATCACCCTGTGCTTTGCCTTGTGGGGATTTGCCAACAACGTGACAACGCCCATGGTGGGAGCCTTCTCCAAGATATTCCGCATGAGTACCACTGAGGCAGCTCTCGTACCTGTGGTCTTTAACCTGGGTTATTTCTGCATGGCGTTCCCTGCTGCCCTGTTCATACAACGCTTCTCGTTCAAATGGGGCGTACTCGTGGGACTGGGACTATACGCACTGGGGGCCCTGCTGTTCCTGCCTGCCAAGGCGATGGGGGTGTTCATGCCGTTCCTGGGGGCTTACTTCATCCTGACGTGCGGTCTGTCATTTCTGGAGACCAGCTGCAATCCATACGTCTACAGCATGGGAAACGAGCAGAGTGCTATCCAGCGACTGAATACTGCTCAGGCATTCAACGCCTTGGGTTCGCTGGCCGGCATGTTGGTGGCCATTACCGTACACCAGCGCATCAGCCCCATAGAGAGTTATGTGCGCGAACAGTTACCCGAACAGCAGTTCAACATCGTGAAAAACCATGACTTAGGGGTGCTGATAGAGCCCTACTACTTTATTGCCGCTGTGGTCATCATCCTGATGGTGGTCATATACCTGACCCACCTACCGCACTTCGACAAGGAAGACAGTCACAAGAACTTCACCACTATCTTGTCGGAACTATTCCAGCAAAAGAACTACCGCGAAGGGGTGCTGGCAGAGTTCTTCTACGTGGGAGCCCAGTCGGCCTGCTGGATGTACATCATCCTCTATGGTACACGCATCTTCATTGCCGAAGGTATGACGGAACAAGAGGCTGAGGTGCTGTCGCAGAAATTCAACATCGTGGCCATCGCCTTCTTTGCCTGCAGCCGGTTCATCTGTTCATGGCTCATGAACTGGTTCTCGCCCGAGCGTATGCTCTCCACCATGGCTATTCTGGGAATAGCAGCGCTGATAGGCGTCATCTCTTTTACTAATCGTAACGGCATCTATTGTCTGGTAACGGTCAGCATCTGCCTGTCGCTGATGTTCCCGACCATCTACGGTCTGGCACTGCGGGGCATCGGTGAGCACATCAAGATAGCCGGTGCCGGACTGGTTATGGCCATCTTGGGCGGTTCATTCTTTCCACCCATCCAAGCAGCCATCATCCAGAGTAACATCACCGTGCTCGGACTGCCCAGCACCAACCTGTCGTTCATTATTCCGCTGCTTTGTCTGGCAATGATTGTGTGGTATGCGCACCGCGCTTACGTAAGACATTCCATCCGAGGAACAGCAGAATAAGCAACAAGACGATGTAGGCGGCATAGGCCACTGTCTCCGTGCGGTCGATGCTCTTGGGGAAGAAGCTCAGCACCACCTCGTGGCGACCCGGACTGACACGCAGGGCCCGCAGCACGTAGTTCACACGGCCCAGCTCCTGTTCCTCGCCGTCTATCGTCGCCGTCCAACCAGGATAATAGATTTCTGAGAATACGATGACTCCACCCTTGCCCGAGTTGACTTCATAGGTCAGTTGGTTGGGCTCATAGTTCCTAAGGGTAACCCTGCTCAAGGTGTTCTGTGCCACAGCATCACCCAACTGTTCGCGGAACTTCTTGTCTGCCACAGCCTCATGGCGCAAGGCCAGCTGTCCGATCTTGTCAAGTTCCTGATTGGCATTGTCCACATAGGTCAACTTGTCGACAAACCAAGCATTGCCATAGGTATAGGGATTCTCGACGGGAGCAGTCTGACCACCCTGTAGGGGCAGAATGAAATACTTGGTATTGAGCATGTTGAGCACTGGATAGATGGAGTCGCCATTGACCTGTGTCATATCACCTCCTGCATCGGCCACAGCCCCATAGAGATTGCGCATCTCGGGTTCGATATGGGCATCGATGAGTTCCTGATAACGACGGAGCTTGGCAGCATGATAGCCACCGATGCTCTTCAGATAGAACGAGGTCTCGTTCTCGTTGAAGGTCGACGTGGCGAGGTTCAGCACACGGAAGTCGAGTGTCTTGTCCTTCAGGATATGGTCGATGGCTGCCGATTTCTGCATGGGCTCTTCACGGACGCTGGCAGGAACGAACATACCGTCGTTGAGATAACGTTTGTTGACCTGCCACATATCGACCAGACACAGGACTACCAGACAGCCCACCATGAGCTCAGCACGTACCTTCTGATACTTGAACAATAGCAGGAAGGCCGTTCCGATGGCGATAATCCAGAACGAACGCCAGCAGTCGGCTGTAAAGACGGCTACACGCATCTCCGTCAGATTCTGCACAAGCGGTGCCAGCTGATCAGCGGGAATCTGGCTCATGGCCTGCATCTCGCTGGTGCTGATATAGTCAGGGAAGAAGAGCTTCGGCATCAGCGCAAACAGCAGGGCCACACCAGCCGTCAGGGCAAACGAGGTGTACAGCCATTTGGCATGACTCTTCAGCAGTTCCGGCTCGTCCACCAGTTTCTTCAGTGCCAGCATGGCCAACAGAGGGATGGTAAACTCGGCAATGACCAGGATGCTGGCTACGGTACGGAACTTGGAATAGAGGGGGATATAGTCAAGGAAGAAGTCCGTGAACGGCATGAAGTTACGCCCCCACGACAACAGCACGGACAGGATGGTGACTGCCAACAATGCCCACTTTAGCGGGCCTTTGACAATGAACAGTCCCAGCACAAAGAGCATCAGCACAAAGGCCCCCACATAGACTGGTCCTGCCGTCATGGGCTGCTCGCCCCAGTACTGACCAATCTGCTGGTAGATGCCCAGATAGTCGTTGTTGGCATGTTTCATGGCCGTCTGGTTCTGAACCATGGGCACTGAGGCTCCGCCCTTGGTATTGGGTACCAGCAGGGTCCACGTCTCATCGAGGCCATAGCTCCACTGGGTGATATAGTCACGGTCCAGTCCACTGGAGGTCTGGTTGCCGGAATCCTGTTTCACCAGTTCACTCTTGCCGCGCATCGACTCCTGACCATAGACCCAGGTATGATAGAGGTTGGAGAGGTTCAGACAGATGCCGATGGCCGCACCAACCGCACAGACGGCCGAGGCTTTCAGCACATGCTGCCAGCCACCAGCCTGTTTGTTGCGGACTCCCTCAATGACAAAGGCAATGACCATCGCGAGGATAACAAACAAATAGTAGTAGGTCATCTGTACGTGGTTGGCCAGCACCTCCAAGGCAGAGAACAGTGCCGTTAGCACCAAACCCCACAGGTACTTGCCCCGGAACGCCAGTACGATACCCGCTATCATGGGTGGCAGATAGGCCAGTGCCATGACCTTCCAGATATGACCGGCAGCAATGATAATGAAGAAGTAGCTGGAGAAAGCCCATACCACGGCACCCAACATTGCCAGATACCAACGGAAGTCGAAAGCCCTCAGCAGGATGTAGAATCCTAACAGATAGGCAAAGACATACCACACGTTCTCGGGCAGCCACAGGTGATAGGCATTCCCAATCTTACCCAGCAGCGAGGTACTATTGTAGGACGGTGCCATCTGGTAGGTAGGCATTCCCCCGAACAAAGCGTTGGTCCAACGCGTCTCCTTACCGGTACGCTGCATATATTCCGTACGTTCCTGTCCTGCCCCACGTCCAGCTGACGAATCGTGGCGATAGAGGATACGCCCTTCGATGTCTGCCGGGAAAAAGTAGGCAAAGGAAATCACTGCAAATAATACTACTGCCAGCACATCAGGCAGCCATGCTTTCAGACTTTTCATACGAACATTTCTATTATTTCGGGTGCAAAGGTACAAAAAAAATGATAATTGGCAATTGATAATTGATAATTAAATCGTACCTTTGCACCACCAAACGACAGAAAGCGTATGAAAATAGGTATTATTGTAGCGATGGACAAGGAACTGCACCAATTGCAGGACCTTTTCGACAGGCGCCACGTGGTGGTGCAGAAGTGTGGCATCGGCAAGGTGAACGCTGCGCTGGGTGCCCAACGAATGATCAATGAGGAGCATCCTGATGTCATCATCAACAGCGGCTGTGCCGGAGGTAACGGTGACGGCATACAAGTGCAGGACATCATCATCGGTTCTGAGGTGTGCTACCACGATGTCTATTGCGGCACAGCGATTGACAACACCACCGTGTACGGTCAGGTGCAGGGTCTGCCCGTCCGCTACCAGGCGGATGAATTCCTGCTGCAGAAAAGCTTAGAGATAAAGGCCGAAGGCATAAAACTGCACACAGGACTCATTGTGACGGGCGACTGGTTTGTGGACACCAAGGAGAAGATGCGCAGCATCATTGAATTATTCCCTGAGGCCAAGGCGGTGGACATGGAGTCATGTGCCATTGCCCAGACCTGCTATATCAACAAGGTCCCCTTCATTTCGTTCCGGGTCATCAGCGACATTCCTCTGCACGACACGGATGCCTCGCAGTATCATAATTTCTGGGACACGGTAGCAGAGAAATCGTTCCTGACCACCAAGGCGTTTATAGAGAGCTTGTGAGCGTTTCTTGGTTAAGGGTTAAAGAGTATAAGGTTTATATATGGAAGTCATAAAGAGTTTTACAATCGACCATACCCAGCTGAAGCCGGGTATATACGTTTCACGTGAGGACAAGGGCTTTACGACTTTTGACCTGCGCATCACAGAACCTAACAAAGAGCCAGCAGTGGCTCCAGCTGCCATACACAGCATAGAACACCTGATGGCGACGTGGTTCCGTAACAGTGAGGTGAAAGACGATGTAGTCTACGTAGGTCCCATGGGATGTCTCACGGGCATGTATATCATCATGACAGGAGCATATACCGTGGAGGATATGCGACAGCTGACCATCAGGTGTCTGCAGTGGATACTGACACAAGACAGTGTGCCTGCCACAGAACCACAAAGTTGTGGCAACTACCTGCTGCACGACCTGCCGATGTGCAAATGGGAATGCGCCCGCTACCTGGACCGTCTGCAGCACGATTTCCACTGCGAATACACCAAGCTACAGATTACCCTCGACGACGGCCGCGTCTTTGCCGACGCATAGGATATGGAAAAGGGAGAAGAGGATTCTCCCACCTGAAGGTCGGAGTGTGGCACGCATTCCCACCTATCTGCGGCCTCTTCGTACTGCGGTAAGAGACTTGATATTCTTGCGGTCCATTCGATACAAAGGTCCTTTGGGAGCCTCCTTCCGATAATAGGAAACAAAGGAGTCATTCTCATAAACAACCAATGCACGAATGTTTGCCTTTTTATAGGTTCTCAATATGTACTCCTTTGCAGGTTTCGCTTCCTTCAGCTCCACGAACTTATCTTCCGACATGGGCATGTTTGGTAGCACATTATTCATATCAGTCCCCTGAATGTATGCCGCACTCCTACCTTCAAGTTGGAGAAAGGGAGTTACGATTTCATTGGCTCTATTAGGATATTTCACCACAAAGACGTCCCGTTTCGGGATTGTCCTAAAATCAGTATTATCCTTATCCAGATAATACCTAAAATGCTGATCATCAGAACTCACATTATATGCAATGATTTCCTCACCCTTCAACAGATACAACAATATGGCATCATCTTCTATATCCCCAGTTTCATCTCCAAAGAAAAAGTCACCATATTCCGAAAAAAACATGTTACCCCGATCAGCAAATTTTATCAAATAGACGTCTGAATTGGCACACACCTGTTCTTCGGTATTATCTTTGTCTTGTAACTTATAATAAGTATAGGGAAGTGACACCTTGACAATCTTTCCAATGACCTCCGTACCATCACGTTTCAAGATGACATCACTACTCTCAGAAGCTGACGGCCACAGGTTTTTCAGACGTTTAAAAATGTTCTGCCCTTGAATACACTGAGGACAAAGTATCAGTGTTAACAATATTGTAAATAGTACTTTCATAAACTTCTGTTATTTTAAATTGTCAATAGCCCCATTGCCATACTGGATGCTCTTGGCCAAACGAACTGGAAGAAGAAGCGTACCTCGCCCCCCCTTCTGACTATACACGATATTCTTAGCATTCACATCGGTAACCGTACAGAGTATCGAACTGCCATCTTTCATCATAATGATGTCATAAGTATTAGCCTTTCTATAAGCCTCTACCTTTCTCTGGTACTCCAGCCAAGCGGCTTCCCTTTCTGCCTGAGCCTTAGCACGCTTCTGTAATACGTTTTCCCGGAGAGAAACAGCCTCATCTGTCAACGACTGGCCTTTCTTTTTCAGTTCGCGCTCTGTCAACAAATCAGGAAAGTCCACTTTCGCCATCTGTCCCTCGTAAATCTCAACCCAACGTCCTATGGAAGAACAGCGTTTGGCTCGTGCTTCAACAAAATATCGACCTACAGGGAATCTCCCTTTCCACTGCTTGCCCTTTCTATTTTCCATTTTCACTCCATTGACAAAGATATCCGCCCTCGTGGGACAACTGACAACAAGGTCACCCTCTAATGGTGCCAGCCGTACTTCAAATATCTTTTCTTCGTCGCTGACGAACAAATCACCTTCTTTACGCATGAATCCGTTCGCTTCTGCAGCGTAATAATAACGACCATAAGGCAGGCGAAGTTCCAGAGATCCATCGGGCTGAGGACGCTCCAAGCGTTTAGCTAAATTATCACCCCATATAACAAAAATGGCATCCTTAGGTATTAGTTTCAGTTGGAGGTCATTACCTTTCATTCCTGGTGTACTTATTGGAGCCTGAGAAGGTAAATCTATCACGAGTTCGTAAACCCTATTACTTTCCAAAGAAGGTATCTGATAGTCTTTGAACACGACACGAACTGGAAGATGATTCTTCAAACGAAGCCTCACATTGCGCGAACCCTTGCACAGGTATATCCACTTCTCGACACCACGGTCAACAATATCACCAATCTTGTTTCCATCTACCCCTTCGATGTCATCTATCACCTGAACTTTTAACAGCGCACATGGCGTATTGTTCATGTCATTACGGCGATAGTCACCAGGTATATGGTCGGTAGTCATAGAGAAACTCTTGATTATTGCAGACTGTTGTGCCCCTACGACTTGAGCAACAATGCCTGCTACGAACAATATTAAGTATCTAATCATCCTCATATTTCCCATTATCTCTTCATTTAATCCAAAGAAGGAATGTTAAAATCCATGATATTGATTATTTCATCCTTGGTAAGCGAGTGGGAACCTATACGGTCGGGTTGCCAAGTACGATAATGAATAATAGGGTCTTCACCATCACGGAATTCCCAAATGAGCAGCAGGTAACCATCATCCTCATAATTGCTGGATTTCCAATGCTGATGGAGTGTCACACCATAATAGTTAGGATTTGCAGGATGGCGAACCACTTCGACATCACTGAATGTCACCTTAATATACTTATTACGTTTAAAGTTTGCGCCCAAATTTTTCAGATATCCAGGTTTGTTCTGTACCTTATATGTAATCTGCTCCGACCACGACTGAGTATCACCGGAACGTCCTTTCTTCATCGGTACTGTCCCCGTGATAATGATGGCATCGTCACTGAAAATCCGGTCAATGGCCTGTAGGTCTTTTTCATCGTAAAAACTACGATAGTTCTCCACGAAACTGAGTATCGTCGTTCTACGCTCAAGGTCAGTTACGCTAACACCCACATCCATGATACGAGCATAAACAGCATCACTTGCGGCCATGGCCACGCTTGCAATTTGACCTTCACGTGTCAGACGAATGGTCAGTGCGCGTACAGGCTCATCAGAATAACCTTGAACCATTGGATTTACCTGCACATAAATATTCCGTATCACATACCCTTCTGCCGATGTTAAGCAGTTCTCCACAATCTGGTTATCCTCACAGAGGAAATGCATATTCTTCCACAGAGCCTGTAAGGAGCGCTTACCACTCAATGCCATATCAATATTATCAAGCCGAAGGGCTCGTTCTTGAGCACATGCATGATTGACCTCACTCAGCAATTTTGAGATATTATTCTCCATGCGGCTCTTTAACGTTTGGTTCTGTATACCACCAGATATCAACATATTTATGTCCTGTGCCTGTGCAACAAGCACGAATACAAACAAAAGGAAGTAAGTTACTATTCGTTTCATATCCTAATATCTTAAGTTCACTACTTGATATACCATATCACTGCTGTCATATTCATAGGATAGTTTTCCAGCGAATCTTCTACCCCACTCACCATATTGGTACGTTTTCCCATGTTATTGGCAGGAGACAACATCGTAATAATTTCCTGACTTTGCATGTCAAAGAGAATTAACTCAAAAGAACTATAATCCTCAACATCCTTTAACTTGCCAAACTGTAAAATCTGTCCCTCTGACTTCATGGATTTCAACAATTTATAAACATCAATGAAATTTTTTGTAGCCATCACACGCTGGACAAAGGCTTCGGGGATGAAAGGTTTTACTGATGGATTAAAGACGACAGGAGGGGTGTTAGTGGCTGACGGAGTGCCTACAGACGAATCGTACTGAACCTGCACAGGTTGAGTAGGTTGGGCGGCTACACGCATGTCTCCTCCAAGTGAAGCTGCATCATCCTTTTTGATATAGGCAAAAAGTTGTTTCAGGCTGCCACGATCCATTGTGATATAACCAGCGTGAAGCATTAGTTCTGCCACCGTTACTTTATCTTGTTCACTCCTATTCAAATTCACGTCAACCAACAAACGTTTTGTAGCATTGATTTTGGCAGTGTCTGCATTCGGATGCGTATACTGATCCCAGAAGTAAGAATCAGTCTGACTTTTTATTTCATTGATACGCTGCAGGAGTGAAGACCGGCTTTGCGCCCGGACTGCTGCAATGCTCATCATAATGATGATAACAGTAAATACTATTTTCTTCATGGGAGTTTAAATTTTGCACCCGATTTTTTTTCGGGAACTGTTCCGAATAGTTTTTCTTTATCAACAGGTGGAATATAGAGATACACATCGCCATGAATAGACGGCAATGATGATGTCAACTGCGTTATTGATGCACGAAGACTGAACAAATGATTATAACCTTTCTGCAAATTGCTGGCAAATAACACTCCACGCAATTGATCCTTATCCCTACCATCACAAGCAAAAAAGAAACGGCATCCATGTTGACGGCAGAATTTTTTCAGCTGGGTGCAAGTCATCGTGACATGTTGACGATGATAGTCACTCAAATGGAAATCCAAATCCAAAGTGGCCTCTGGAACAGAACTGTCATCACACATCAGTAAATTAGCAAATGTTTCAGAAGGATAGTCAGGATCGTTTACGACTACTGGCAATACGGTTTCTACCCTCATGGTAATTGGCTTGTTCCAGATAACGGTATCTACGTTTTCAAAAACAGTAGTCAGTTTATAATAAATATTTTGATTCAAAATGTCTACAATATATGACTGACCGGGAGCGACAAAAAGGCCTTCAGTCCCATAGACACTCAGTTCTCTTTCATTTACCAGAACTGATTGAGGTCTAACAGAGTCAGACTTGAATGACAACAAATCGTTCACAAAGGCACGCTCCATATTTCGTCTGGTGTCGTTATTCAGCAATTCATATTCAATAGGCACCCCCACCTCAGCAACCTCCTGATTGTTTCTGCTCCATCTGATAATATACAACTTATTTTCTTTATTCTCTATGGAGCAATCACACTCATTAAGCCGTCCTCGCAACAACATAGTCCAATCACCTTTCCGAAAAACGACTTTCGACAGATAAAGTCGATTATCCATCACCTTATACTTCCAATTAAGCACGGCATATTCCAGGAAATCGTAAACAGGGGACGGCTGCAACAATCGCATCACATCAGCAAACAAAGGAATGCCCACATGTTCAATCTCGCCAGTGGGAGATGTCCGCAAACAAATAACTTGCCCATCCCCCGCAGTCAGCATAGTGGTCTGCTCTGGTGACAATGCCTCTGCAGTAATTTGCAACTTCACAGCATCAACTGCCTGTTTCAGCCTGCCTGCCTTATAGTTTTGAGCAGACAAACTGAAACAGACCATTAAAAAAGTCATGAATGCTATGTGACGAACTGACCTCATTACTGAGCAGACACCTTAAGTTTCATTCCTTCGGTAATAGTCATTGTTGTCAATTTGTTCCATTTCACCACGTCCCGCACTGAAATATTATATCGACGAGCTATTTCTGTAATTGTTTCACCAGACTTTACCGTGTGATAGATACCGGTGTAGACATTCTGGTTAGGATAGCTCATTGGCTGTTCGACGGCTGGGGCCGGAGCTGTGTAGGACTGTGAGTAAGCATGACGCCGACCATACTGGAAGCGCCAAATCTGAAAATTGTTAGAAAGTCCTCCACGGTCTGATGAAAAGTAAATATAACCATCGTTAGCCCAGTATGGCTCTGCATCGTACGACTTATTAAACGTCAACTGGGTCAATCCCGTACCATTACGATTAATGACATACAGGTCAAAATCTTTCTTATCCTTCTTCATGCACTGGAAAACAATCTGGCTGTCATCAGGACTAAAGCGCGGATTCATCACCACGCCCATCTTAGCATCTGTCAATTCTGTCTGGTTCATGCCATTAGCTTCCACCATCACCAAGCACGTATTCTCCCCATCTGCTGTGCAACGAACAAAAACAATATAACGGTTATCATGCGAGAAAGACGGCATCATGCCTTGACACAACAAGGTCGGAGACTCAGTTCTCAAATCCTGACGCCAAACCTGAGCATCTCTTATTCCTGCACCTGCAAGGCGTTTCTCATAGACAATCGATGAACCATCAGCGCTTAAACATGGATGAAGCTCAATCTCACTTGGAGTGTTAGTTACTCTTCGGATAGCTGCGCCCTGTGTTATATCCAACATATAGATATCACTAAGAAATGCGCCCTCCTGTCTTCCTGCATACGCCAATAGATTAGTTGCAGCGCAAAATGTGGGAGCCGTATTGAAGTTTCTGCCTTCGGTCTTGGGGCTCATCGCTGCTGCAATAGGATTGTCTTTACGGTAGATATTGCTACTGCCGCGCTTATCGCGTACAGCAAAGAACAAATTCTGTCCTCTATCGCCTCCAAAGGGACAACCGAACTTGTTATCTTCGTTATCTGTAATCTTGTTCAAAGACTGTAAATTTGTCTCCTCTGGAGAATACATAGCAAAACGCTTTGCACCACAACCTACAGTTAAGAAAGCGACCATGGCAAGGGCCGAATAAGAAATTAAGACATTCTTTTTCATCATATTTATAGTTTTAAAAAGTTATTATTTTATCTTTAGTAACACTCCCTCTATTAGTTTGAATGGCTGCAAAGTTAAATAAAAAAACATAAACAGCCAAGTTTTTATAAAAAAAAATTGTCCCGCCTTGCGAGACAATTTTTCCAAACTCTTATATACAAACACATCTTCTTCTTTCTCGCAGGCTTTTAGTAAGCCTTCCAACGAGAGTTTAATTCCTGCTTGCCTTTTTGCGCTGGTCGTGGTCGAGGATAATCTTGCGCATACGCATGGACTTGGGAGTGACCTCCACCAGTTCGTCTTCCTTGATATACTCCAGACACTCTTCCAAAGACATGACGACCTTGGGAATGATGCGGGCCTTCTCGTCGGTACCCGAGGCACGGACGTTGGTCAGCTGTTTGGCTTTGCAGACGTTGACCACGAGGTCGTTATCATGAACGTGCTCACCCACGACCTGCCCCATATAGACATCCTCGCCGGGATCGATGAAGAACTTGCCACGGTCCTGTAGCTTGTCGATGGCATAGGCAAAGGCATTACCCGTTTCCAAGGCTATCATGGAACCATTGACGCGACGCTCAATCTCACCCTTGTAGGGCTGATACTCCTTGAAGCGGTGTGCCATGATGGCCTCACCCTGGCTGGCTGTCAGCACATTGGTACGCAGTCCGATGATGCCTCGGGAGGGGATGTCAAACTCGATATTGGTACGTTCGCCCTGGCTCTCCATGGAAGTCATCTCACCCTTGCGGCGTGTCACCATGTCAATCATCTTCGAGGCAAACTCCTCTGGAACATTGATGGTGAGTTCCTCAATGGGCTCGCACTTCTGACCGTCAATCTCCTTATAGATAACCTGCGGCTGTCCCACCTGCAGCTCATAACCTTCGCGACGCATGGTCTCGATGAGCACACTCAGGTGCAGCACACCACGGCCAGAAACTATCCAGCGGTCGGTAGCGTCCTCGTAGGGTGCTACACGCAGGGCCAGGTTCTTCTCCAGTTCCTTCTCCAGGCGGTCGTTGATATGACGAGAGGTCACAAACTTACCCTCCTTACCGAAGAACGGTGAGTCGTTGATGGTAAACAGCATGGACATGGTAGGCTCGTCAATGGCGATAGGCGGCAGGGGCTCGGGATGCTCGATGTCACAGATGGTATCGCCAATCTCGAACTTCTCCAGACCGATGACCGCACAGATGTCACCACAGTCGACCTTATCAGTGCGGACATGACCCATGCCATCGAAGATGTGGAGTTCCTTGATCTTGGTTTTCTCCATCGAGCCGTCACGATGGGCAATGGTGACCTGCTGGCCATCCTTCAGTTGTCCACGATGGACGCGACCCACGGCGATACGGCCCGTATAGCTGGAATAGTCGAGCGATGTAATCAGCATCTGGGGGGTGCCCTCCAACTGTTTGGGTGCAGGAATCACCTCGACAATCTTGTCCAACAGATAGGTGATGTCGGTAGTAGGCTTCTGCCAGTCTTCGCCCATCCAGCCGTTCTTGGCAGAGCCATAGACGACGGGGAAGTCGAGCTGGTCCTCGGTGGCGTTGAGCGAGAACATCAGGTCGAACACCATCTCGTAGACCTCCTCAGGCCGACAGTTGGGTTTGTCCACCTTGTTGACCACCACGATGGGTTTGAGGCCAATCTGCAGAGCCTTCTGCAACACGAAGCGTGTCTGTGGCATGGGGCCTTCGAAGGCATCGACCAGAAGCAGACAACCGTCTGCCATATTGAGCACACGCTCTACCTCGCCACCAAAGTCAGAGTGTCCCGGAGTGTCGATGATATTGATTTTTGTTCCTTTCCAATTAATACTGACATTCTTTGAAAGAATGGTGATGCCTCGTTCGCGCTCCAAGTCGTTGGCATCCAACACCTGACTCGACAGGTTCTGTCCCTCACGGAACAGGTTGCCTGCCAGCATCATCTTGTCCACAAGCGTAGTCTTGCCGTGGTCTACGTGTGCAATAATTGCAATGTTTCTGATATCCTGCATATTCCTATTTTACGTAAAATCGGGTGCAAAGGTACGAATAAGTGAGCAAAAAGCCAAAAAAAATCGATTTTATTTGGTTATTTGAGTGTTTCTTCGTACCTTTGCAGCCGCATTTGACGATGTACCCCACAACTGATGAGCGTGGCAGGCATCCGAAAGATGTATATTATTAACAATTTAAATTCATCAAACATTATGTATTTGGATTCAGCAAAGAAGACAGAGATTTTCGGCCAGTATGGCAAGGACGCCAAGGACACTGGTTCTGTAGAAAGCCAGGTGGCCCTGTTCACCTATCGTATTCAGCACCTCACCGAGCACCTGAAGAAGAACCACAAGGACTTCGGTACCGCTCGTGCCCTGACCAAGATGGTAGGTCGTCGCCGCAAGCTCCTGAAGTATCTCTACAACAAGGACATCAACCGCTATCGTGAACTTATCAAGGCTCTCGGCCTGCGTAAGTAAGAAACGGTTAGCAAATAATAAAGCCTCGCAGTTTTTGCGAGGCTTTATTGTTTTCACTCTATCACTACTCTACTCCAGCGTGACGTGGACATTCTCCTTCTTGATGTCCTCGGCATTGGTGAAGGTGGCATCCTTCTTGGCCTTGATGACAATGTTCTTGAGGTTGATGCCCTGGATAGGCATCTCGGGCAGGCCGTTGAACTCCATGGCACGACCGGCACCGTTGCAGACAACATTCTGAATGTCGATGTTGCGGAAGATGGGTGTCTCCTCAGTCACAGGAGCCTTGGTGGTGTTGTCGGGATTATCGCCATCGGCCAGCATCTCAGCCACCGACTTACCACCATAATACATGTTGAAGGTGATGGCATCGGTCTTGATGTCTGTCATAGAGATGTCACGGATGAAAATATTCTCCACGATACCTCCACGGCCACGGGTAGACTTGAAGCGCAGACCCACGTCGGTGCCCAGGAACTGGCAGCTCTTGACGAGGATGTTGCGTACACCACCACTCATCTCAGAGCCTACGACGAAGCCACCATGACCAGCGAAAACGGTGCAGCCGTCAACCACCACATTCTCGCAGGGACGGCCGCGACGACGGCCATCCTTGTCCTTACCACTCTTGATGCAGATGCCGTCATCGCCGGCATCAAACTTAGAGTTGACGATGAGTGCGTTCTTGCACGACTCCAGGTCGAGGGCATCACCGTTCTGTGCATAGGCAGGATTACGCGCGAGTACATTATCTAATATAATATTCTCACACATCAGCGGATGGATATTCCAAGCAGGAGAGTTCTGGAAGATAACCCCTTGCAGCAGGACGTTCTTGCAGTTGACCAGGCTAATCATGACGGGACGCAGGAAACGCTTGTAGTTGTTCCACTCAGCCTCAGATGAAGCCTTGACCACGTTCATGTCGGCATTCTTCTCGGCATCGGCATAGCCCTGAGAGGGTACCCAGTAGCCTTTCTTTGACTCCACGCCACCGGGACGTGCGAGCACTTCCTTCCACTGGCTGTCGGTCATCTTCGATTTCTTGACGGGACGCCAATACTGGCCGTTGCCGTCAATCACACCGTGACCGGTGATGGCTATGTTCTCGCAACCATTGGCAGACAGCGGAGACTGACAACGACGTGTGTCGAGTCCTTCGAACGAGGTCTTGATGATAGGATACAACTTGTCGTCACCCGAGAAAAGGATGACAGCACCCACCTTCAGGTGAAGGTTGATGTTAGACTTGAGCACAATGGGGCCAGTGAACCATACGCCAGCAGGAACCACCAGCTTACCGCCACCCTGTGCACTCAGTGCATCGATGGCCTTGGCAAAAGCCTCGGTATTGAGGGTGATGCCATCGCCAACGGCCCCAAAGTCCTTCAGGTTGACTTTGCGGTCAGGGAACTGGGGTGCTGAGACATCAGGCATCTGGAAAGGCAGGTCCTTGGTGTAGCGCTGGTACGGATTCTCACACTTAGCACAGGGTTTGTCCTTGTCGCATTGCGACGCCACACTCTCATGGTGAGAAGTGTGCTTCTGGGCTGAGGCGGTCAGCGTGACGCCTAACAGCAGGAGGCAGATTAGTTTTTTCATATCAGTTTTGTTTGTTTAAGGGTTAGTATCTTTTGTCATTATCTCTTTCAGGGGAATCATCACGAAGTCGCGTTGGCGCATCAACGGATGTGGTATCTTCAAGTCGGGCTCATTGACCTTCCAGTCATCGTAGAGCAGGATGTCTATGTCTATAGGCCGATCAACATATTGACGATTTGGGCTTTTACAATTGACATCTTTATAGCGACCGAGGTCGCGCTCAATCTGTTGTGTCAGCAGAAGCACCTCGCGTGGTGTCTTTTCGGTCTGGCAGCAGACAGCAGCATTGAGGAACTTATGGTCAGACTGAAAACCCCAAGGTTCTGTCTCAAGGAATGACGACTGACGTGTCACCTCGCCCACTCGCTCGTCTATCAGACGGATAGCCCTGTTCAATAGCTGTTCCCTGTCGCCCTGATTGCTGCCCAGACTCAAATAGACTTCATGCATCGCTTAATCATCCAATATCAGCATGGCATCACCATAGCAGCCAAACTTATAGCCATTCTCAACGGCTACGTCGTAGGCCTTCATGATGAGGTCATAGCCTCCGAAGGCAGCAGTTGCCATGAGCATCGTAGACTCCGGATGATAGAAGTTGGCCACCAGTGAGTCTGCCAGTCCGAAATCGTAGGGAGGGAATATGAAGCGGTTGGTCCAGCCGTCAAACTCCTTGAGCATTCCGTCAGTACCTACAGCCGTCTCGCAAGCACGCATGGTGCTGACGCCTACGGCACAGATATGATGTCCCTCTTGCTTGGCTTTGTTGACCACCTGACAGGCCTCTGCATTGATCTTCATCTGCTCTGAGCTCATCTTGTGCTTGGTGAGGTCTTCCACCTCGATGGTGTCGAAGGCTCCCAGGCCACAGTGGACGGTGATAAAGGAGAAATTGATGCCACGAATCTCCAGACGCTTCAACAGCTCACGGCTGAAGTGCAGTCCGGAAGCAGGAGCAGTGACAGCTCCTTCGTTCTTGGCATAGATGGTCTGGAAATTCTCTGTATCCTCCGGTGTGATGTCACGTTGGTTGATGATGTAGCGTGGCAGGGGCGCAGAACCCAGTGCAAACAACTCGCGCTTGAACTCGTCGTGGGGACAGTCGTAAAGGAAGCGCAGCGTACGTCCGCGACTGGTGGTATTGTCAATGACCTCGGCCACCATCGGTCCGTCTTCTTCAAAGAAGAGTTTGTTGCCAATACGAATCTTGCGTGCCGGCTCTACCAGCACATCCCACAGGCGAAGTTCTTCATTCAGCTCACGCAGCAGGAACACCTCAATCTTGGCATCGGTCTTCTCCTTGGTACCAAACAGACGGGCAGGAAACACCTTGGAGTCGTTGAGCACCATGACATCGCCATCATCGAAGTAGTTGATGATGTCGCGGAAGAGCAGGAACTGGTCTGTGTCGTTGCCCTCAGCATCCTTGGCATACATATCTATTGTCTCACTCTTGCGGTGAATGACCATCATACGGCATTCGTCACGTCGGTAGACCTTGTCCACGGTGCCGTCTTCGTTCTCAAAAACCTTGTGAGGCGGTTCCAATGCCAGGCTTTCAGCAGGCATCTTAAATCTGAATTGTGAGAGTTTCATCTATGTTATTTACATTTTTACGATTTTACCTTTTTTACTCTTTAACTTTTTTGACGATGTCCTGACGGGAGAGCCAGTCTGGGAAGTCATCCAGCGTGATGCAGTCATCTATGCGCACATCCCCCACCCGAGTACGACAGAGTACTGTCAGGTAGGCACCACTCTGGAGTGCTCTGCCAATATCTCGTGCCAAAGCGCGGATATAGGTGCCTTTGCCACATTGCACACGGATGCTCAGCAGCATCTTCTCTGCGTCGAAGTCAGTCACTTCTATCTCGTCAATGCGCACCGTCTTGGCTTTCAGCTCCACCTGTTCACCCTGACGCTTCAGCTTGTAGGCCCTGTCACCGCCAATCTTCACGGCAGAATAGGAGGGGGGCACCTGCTGTATGTCACCGACAAACGTTGGCAGCACACTCTCTATCAGCTCTTTCGTGATATGCTCAGTAGGGAAGGTGGCATTCACCTCATGCTCCATGTCGTAACTGACGGTGGTGGCCCCCAGCTGTAGGGTAGCCGTATATTCCTTGGTGTCGAGCTGCAGGCGTTCTATCTCCTTGGTTTTCTTGCCCGTACAGAGTATCAGCACCCCCGTAGCCAGAGGGTCCAGCGTCCCTGCATGTCCAATTTTCACCCGACGCACCCCTACGGCCCGCGATATACGGGTCCGTACATAGGCCAGTGCCCCAAACGAGGACATACGGTAGGGCTTGTTGATGGATATGAATTCCCCTTTTATGAAGTCCATTTAGTCAACCATTGCAAGTGAATGACCTGTCAGCAGCAACACGATGATGATGCCACCCACGATGATGCGGTAGTAGCCAAAGACTTTGAAGCCATACTTTGTCAGGAATCCCACAAACCACTTCATGGCCAGCAGGGCAACGACAAAGGACACCACGCATCCTAAGATGAGCATTGTTATATTATGAGAGGTAGCCCATGAGGTGTCCTCCTTCAGCAGATCCAGCAGATCCAGCAGCGTGGCACCAGCCATGGTAGGTACAGCCAGAAAGAACGAGAACTCGGCAGCCTTCTTACGCGTCAGGCCCTGAGTCATACCACCAACGATGGTAGCCATCGAACGCGACACGCCTGGAATCACCGAGATGCACTGGTACAAGCCGATGTTAAAGGCTCTACGCTCGTTCACCCTATTCACCTCGTCGCCCTTGTTGAACAACTTGTCGCAGTACAGCATGAACACACCACCCACGACCAGCATGACGGCCACCACCTCGACACTGTCCAGCAACCAGTCCAGCAGGCCGGACTTCTTGGCAGCCAGCCCCACAATGACAGCAGGCAGCACACCCACTATCAGCAACCAGTAGAAATGGAAGCGATGCTTCAGCTTTCCAAACAGACTGCTGCCAACAGGTGCCGGAGATTGGTCAAAGATGAAAAAGTGCTTCCAGTACAGGCATACCACCGACAGGATGGCGCCAAACTGGATGATAAACGTGAAAGCGTGGACAAAGGGGTCGCCCTGAGGAATACCCAGCAGATTCTGCGTGATAATCATATGTCCTGTGGAGGACACTGGCAAGAACTCCGTCAGTCCTTCGACTATAGAGATGATTACGGTTTCAATCCAAGTCATTCCGTACGCTCCTTATCTTTTGGTCTCCTTACTACGGCATATATCATCGACACAAAGCCTATCAGGCAAACCACTGGTGCCACCTTGATGCGACGGGCGCTGAAAATGTCCGCGTCGTAAGCCGTCTCGGTAGACCCTGAACCACTCATCAGCAGGAAACCGATGATGACCACCGCCATCCCCACTGCCAACAGCATGTAGTTTATTTTATCAAATGCCAAGTCTCTCTTATCCATAATTACTTTTTACCTTTATCAAATCTTATACAATTCTCCAGCCTTCATGCGCAGGAACTTGTTGACAGCCAGCCAGGCGCAAAGTGCAGTAATGACGATTCCGAACAGCAGGATGCTCGCAGCCGTGATGGCCAGCACCTCCCACGTCACAATGTCCGACACGCCCGGTTGCGTCAGGTACAGCCCGTAGACACCAGCTCCCAGCACACCATTGGCCAAGATGGCAGCAATGATGCCAACCCCTACGGCCTGCTTCAGGAACGGACGACGGATGAAGCCCCACGAGGCTCCCACCAGTTTCATGGTGTGAATGACGAAGCGACGTGCATAGACGCTCAGCCGCACGGTATTGCTAATCAGCGAGAACGACACGAAGGTCAGCAGCACGGCCAATACCAGCAAGATGATGCTCACACGGCTCAGGTTCACGTTGACACGGTCCATCAGGTCCTCCATATAGGCAATGTCGCTCACACGAGCGTCCTTCTTGATTTCCCTGGTAATCCACTTCAGCGAGTCACGGTTGGCATAGTCTGCCTTCAGCTGAATCTCCAAGGTGGCAGGGAACGGGTTGAAGCCCAGAAACTCCGTCGGGTCACTGCCCAGCTCTTTGACTTGCTCACGCTGGGCCTCCTCCTGGCTAATATAGTCTATGTTGCGGCTAAAGGGCCTATGATAGAGTGCCCGGCAGAACAATTTAGCATCGTTGACCGTCACCGAGTCCTTCAACATCACTGTCACCGTCAGATTCTCCTTCATGTGTGCCGACAAGTTGCGTGCCGACAACACAAAGAACACGACTAAACCCAGCAGAATCAGCACCATAGTCGTACTGATGCACAATGTCACAGCCTGCATACCGCGACGGCTGCGGGTTCTTTTCTTCTTATTACTCATATATTTTTTAGACGTAATACACCTAATTTCGTGCAAAGGTAACTAATTCTTTTGGTTTTCCCAAAAAAAAATCGTATTTTTGCACTCATTATGAGTACAATTATCTATCCATCGCCCATTTTCGGGCCCGTACACAGCCGTCGTCTGGGCATATCGCTCGGCATCAATCTGTTGCCTGCCGACGGCAAGGTGTGCAGCTTCGACTGCATCTACTGTGAGTGCGGCTTCAATGAAGACCACCGTCCTACCCTGCCCATGCCTACCCGCGAACAGGTAGCTGAAAAGTTGGAAGCCAAGCTTCAGGAGATGACGGCCCAAGGGCAATTGCCTGATGTGCTGACCTTTGCAGGCAATGGCGAGCCCACCTGTCACCCCCACTTTGCCGAGATTATTGACGACACCATCCGGCTGCGCAACCAGTATTGTCCAGGAGCAAAAGTCAGCGTACTCAGCAATTCCACCATGATACACCGTCCACAGGTGCACGATGCTCTGATGCGCGTCGACAACAACATCCTGAAATTGGACACCGTAGACCCCACCTATATTAAAAAGGTAGACCATCCCAACGGCACCTACGACCTGCTACAGATCATCGAGCGCATGAAAGCCTTCCACGGCCACATCATCATCCAGACCATGTTCATGAGGGGACAATGTCAGGGAGAGTCCGTCGACAACACCGGTGAGGAGTTCGTAGCCCCATGGCTCGAAGCCGTCAAGCAAATCAAGCCCCAGCAGGTAATGGTCTACACCATCGACCGCGAGACCCCTGCCCAGGGACTTGAAAAAGCCAGTCGCGAACAGCTTGACGCCATTCGCGACCGGGTGATTGCTGCAGGCATTCCCTGCTCCGCAAGCTATTAGTAGATTTGCTTAGGAGGAAAAGTTTTCAGACAAGCTACATTTTTATGTTTCCAACTTAGAGACTTATGTTTCCAACTTGGGTACATATGTTTCCAACTTAGGTACGTATGTTTCCAAGTTGGAAACATAAAATCCATAACTATCTAATAACATTTCCATAAGGAATGTGTAACAAATGCAGAGTGAAGAAAGAAAGAGAGGCACCCCGGATGTGGGATGCCTCTCTGGTATCAGAAAGTCAGAGCTATGACGTAGCGCATACCCCACTTGGGACTGTTGGGCAGGTCGGTATAGCTGAGACGGCGTACGTACTCGATATGCCAGATCTTGAAGACGTTGTGGATGCCAATGACGAGCTCGGCATAGGGACGGTGGGGGTCCATAACGTGACAACCCTCGGGGAAGTACATCAGACGGCTGTTGCCGCGGTTCTGCTCCAGAAGAGGATTGTTCTTGTCGCTCAGTGAGCCCCACAGCATACGGACACCGAAGTACTCGCGCCAGTGGAGCTTCTTGATAAGCGGGATGCGGTTGAATATCTTTCCGTTGAGGTCCCACGACATCATGAACGAGGCATAGCGGTCGTTGATGAACTCCATGGTGTTGATGAGGTTGAACGTCTCAGGAGCAATGATGTACGACTGATTGGCAGCGGGATGGATAAGCAGCGGATAAGGTACCTGGCTCCACTGGATGCCTGCCTTGAAGCTAAAATCGAGCTTACCCCAGCTGCTGAGCCAGAAGCGCTTGTAGATGTGGGCCTCGGTGAAGTTGTAGTTGTACTGGCCACCCATGATGCCGTCGAAACCCATAGTGTGGGAGATACTGAACACGGGGGCGTCCATGTTGATGACGCGACGGCGCAGCTTGTTGTTGATATAGGTCTCGCCAGGTGCATAGCGCAGACGGGCTGTGACCTCAGTGGTCTTGAGGAAGTCGCCATTGCCCGTGCGACGGAACTCGGTGGGTGCGGGCTGGTCGAGCGTGGTGAAGGTCATCTTGCCACAGGACTCGTTCTCCTCGCGCTTGCCGATGAGGGTAGCCTTGAGGCCCCAGTCAGTCTCGTAGTCGAAGGTGACCTGCTGGCGGTTGTAGAGCATCATCTTGTCGACCTTGGCCCACTTGAGTGCCACCATGAAGTTATCCTTGTCGGTATCCATGAAGCGGTCGCTGGGCGAACAGACATCACGGTTGAGCTGTACGGTGAGCGTACGACGGGGGTACTCGTGGGGGAGGTACTTCTTAGGATTGAGCGAGTAGGTCATCTCGGCCAGATAATAGTTCTTGTGGCTACCCCATCCTCGTCCGTAGTAGGCCGAAAGGAAAAAGTGCTTGTTGAGGTTGGCCGTGGTCTTGAAGCTGAGTCGCGAGCGCCATCCGTCAACATAGTTGTTAGAGAGGATGGTATTGACGGGACAGATGTCGATATAGTTGGGCGTACTGGTCTCAATGGAGTTCTCGAAGAGTGCCTTGAGTCCGAAGATGACGTACTTCATGCCCTTGATGTTCTCAATACGGTGGACGAACTTGTCCATGGAACCCTCGCTCTTGGTGAGTTCAACTTGCCGGTACTGCTTCCAGAACTCGTCGTCACGCATCTGGGCATCGGCCTCGGTAACCTGCTTGGCCTTACCCTTGAAGAGTTTCTTGGGTAACGGGTCGAAACTGTAGTCCGTCAGGCAGGTGGTGCGGGTGACGGTGGTACTGCGCAGGAAACTTGCAAAGTTGAGGTCGGTGGTCATGTCGTCCTTGGAGAGCACCCACTGACCGTTGGGCAGCCTGGTGTACTCCTGTAGAATCTTGACATTGTTGACGAAGTTGACATTGCTCTGCTTGGGGATGGTCATCTCGCAGCGGCGCACGTGGAGAGACGAGTCTTTCAGAACGTACAGGTCACCGCGGAAGCCCATGTCCTGCTGGTTGTTAGGCAGGAAGTGCAGATGGATGCACGAGTCACGCTCTATGGCGAGTGTATCCTCGATGTAGTAGCGATAAAAGCCGATGCCTTCGTTGCTGATGGGAGAGATGAAGGGATACTGCAACAGTCGGATGTGGTCCTGATACAAGTCGATGTCAGTGAAGACATCCTTCAGGACGGTGTTGATGATGTCGCCCGTCTGGAACAGGTGGTTGACACCTTTGGAGGACTGTCCCATGACGATAGTCTTCTCCGAACGGGGATCACGGCGATAGATTTTCTGCGACACCGTCTCATCGACGCTGACAGGGAGTATCATCTTGCCCGTCTGGGGGCTGACCTCTACCTGTTCCACCAGCCAGGGGTGTTTCTTGAAGGGGCCAGTCTCGAGCTGTTCGGGTTTCAGGTCGTTCAAGGAGAGCGTAATCTTCTCGTACTTGTTATACTGGTAGTAGTCGTTCAGCGACAGGTCAGTCTTCTTCTTGGCTGCCACCACACGACGCATCAGTTCCACGGCAGGATTGTTCTTACGGCTGTACTTCTGGCGCTTGGCCTTGACAGTGACCTCTGCCAGCATGTGCTTGTCAGGCGACAACTTGATGTGCAGACGGCCCTTGGTCTTGGAGGTCACAGCAACGATGCGTGACTTATAACCCACAGCACTGAAGGTGATGTTCCACCCTTCATGGCGGTCGATGGTGAAGCGACCACTGACATCGGACACCACAGCGACGTGGTGACCTTTGTAGACGACACTCACCATGGGAATGCTGTCGCCCGTCTCGGCATCAGTAACCACTCCCCTAATCTGCTGGGCCTGAGCCAGCACGACCGACAATAGTGAGCAGATGAGGAAAAGTATCTTGCGCTGTGTAATCATTTCATTTTATAATCGGTGTAATCGCCCTTTCGCCCGTTCATACGAAGCTCACGGATGGCAGACGTCTTGGTGTCGATGACCAGGACGAATGAAGTAAACAGCTGACGTTTCTTCTTGACAGGAGTGATGGTAATGGTCTTCTGGCCTTTCTGTGTGGCGACTGTCAGGTCTTCGCCCGTAGGAAGGGGTTGGTTGTTGATGACAGCCTGAAGCACGTCGTGGAAGGTAGAGAACTGTGCGTTCTTCTTGCTGTCAGTGACGTGCTTCTTGCCACCCATAGTCATCGTGAACTTGGTACCGTCCATGATGAGCTGTTCCTTGCCCTCGTTGGTAGAAATGCAGATATAGTCGGGCTTGCGGATGGTCATGGTGCCTGTGGTGACATCGTCCTGAGCCACAGCCTCACGATGCTGTGTACGAGTAACGTTTTGAGCAACACTGAAAGCTGCACAACAAATAACAAATGATAAAACTAAAAACAATCTTTTCATAACTATAAACTCTATAACTCTAAACTCAAGTGTACAACCCTCCATTGATGGAGATAACATTACCCGTGATATAGCCTGCCTGAGGTGATGCCAGGAATGCAACAGCATCGGCCACTTCCTCGGGCGTGCCGAAACGGCCCATGGGAATCTGCTTCTTCAGCTCGGCCTCATCGAGTCCCTCTGTCATGTCCGTACGGATGAAGCCCGGTGCAATGGCGTTGACGGTGACGTTACGACGTGCCACCTCCTGTGCCAGGGCCTTCGTTGCAGCAATAATGCCACCCTTGGCAGCCGAGTAGTTGGTCTGTCCGGGCAAGCCCTTCAGACCGCTGACGCTGGCCATATTAATGATGCGACCGAACTTATGCAGCTGCATAGCAGGCAACAGCGGCTGGGTGACATTGTAGAATCCAGACAGGGTGATGTCAAGCACACGGTGCCAGTCTGCCTCGGGCATCAGCGCCAAGACATTGTCACGACGGATGCCGGCATTATTGACTACGACAGCGATGTATTCACTGTCGTGACTGGCCTGCCAGTCGGTCAAGGCAGCACGCACCTGCTCGCTGTCGCTAACGTCGAAGCGCATCAAAGTACCCTGTCCGCCACAAAGTTCCAGCGTCTTCTGAGCCTCAGCGTCATTGCTGGTATAGTTTATCAACACATGGTAGCCCTCTTGAGCCAATTTTACTGCGATGGCGCGGCCTATGCCACGACTGCCACCTGTTATCAATGCGTAGTTCATTTATTCAATTTTCAATTTTACTATTCTACTTTTTATTCTCTTTACGAATCTTCGAAGATACGAAGTTCTTACTATTTATTCCTCAATTTTCCCCTTTCGTGATTTCCTCTACTGTGCTGAGGGCTGTCATGGTGACACCCTCCAGTCCGTGCAGCATCAGGCTCTGGCCTGTCAGCAGCAGATTGGGGATGGGGGTTTTGGTGGACAGCATGGTCATCAGCGGTTGACGGCAGTCTTTCCGGA
>Ga0256407_10002756_pt1 | contig 32710 bp, 27 predicted proteins | sample RumenRJG_04DNA_FD_193489 | JGI IMG/M metagenome (GOLD analysis project Ga0256407, IMG submission 193489) | Bovine rumen microbial communities from Lethbridge, Alberta, Canada - RJG_04 | ecosystem: Host-associated > Mammals > Digestive system > Stomach > Rumen | place: Canada: Alberta...
CACCTTCCGCAGGTGGCTGGCATCCGGCGACAGAAGACCGTACAACAGCTGGGGCAACGGATCCGCAATGCGCGTATCGCCGGCAGGCTGGATGGGCGGCGACATGGACGAGGTGCGGAAGCTGGCCCGCTGGTCGGCGGAAGTGACCCACAACCACCCTGAAGGCGTAAAGGGAGCTGAGGCGATTGCATCGGCCATTTATCTGGCGCGCACCGGCGCCTCAAAGGAAGACATCAAGGAGTATGTCGAATCTGAATTCGGCTATGACCTCGACAGAACTTGCGACCAGATCAGACCGGGCTACGTATTCGACGTATCATGCCAGGGCAGCGTGCCGGAATCAATCATCGCGTTCCTCGACGGTGAGGACTTCGAAGATGTAATCAGAAATGCCGTGTCACTTGGCGGCGACAGCGACACCATCGCGGCCATGGCCGGCTCTATCGCGGAGGCTCACTTCGGCATCCCGCAGTGGCTGAAGGAGATGGCGCTGGATTACATGGATGATGAGATGGCTTTGATTTGGGAGGCCGTTGCGATAAAATAAAGCAAAGGCGAAAGGAGACTTCTCTAATGGAAAAGACTAAGACAGGTCAGGTTTGGGTGTGGCACGAGGATGTGCTGGCTGAGAAGATGCCGACATGGCAGGCCAGACGAATCCTGGCGCATGGTGAAGACATGATGATGGTCGAAAACGAATTCGCGCCCGGCGACACAGCGCCGGAGCACACCCATCCGCACACGCAGATCACGTACGTGATGGATGGCGCGCTGGAATTCACGATGGATGGAGAGACGAAGATCATGCGCAAGGGTGATTCGGTCTTTATCAAGCCGTACGCTGTTCACAAAGCGGTCGCGATTGAAGATACAATGCTGATCGACATGTTCGCGCCGATGAGGGAGGACTTTCTCGAGTAAGTCGAGAGTCCGGCTGAATGTGGGGCAGATATTATGTGGGAGAAAAATATTCTTACTGGACAATGGCTGTTTGTAGCCTGTTGCATGGCGTATCTGGTGTGGTGGTGCGTGGCCTTTAGGCCCGGCTACTCCGCGCCGGCGCTGCTTAAAACGGTGCCTTTTGCGCTGACCGCGCTGTTCGGAATCGCGGGGCTGTCCTTTGTCATTATGGGCTGCCAGGGCGCGAAAGACGCGGCTGGCGACGGCGTTGCGGGCGCCATCAGCAACATACATATAATCGGGGCGTGCGCGGCGGCATACGTGATTTTGCTTGTCGTGACGAACGTGGTGATGCACAGGCAGGTCACGACGGAACTCATGCTGATCGTGTTCTGGATTTGCATGGAACTTTGCATTATCAATACGATGCATGGCGGCGGACACTGGAGCGTTGTGGCCACTGTCGTTCTGGCTGTCATCGCGATAATCGTCGCGGCGGCCGGGATGGTGTGCTATCTGATGTACTACAACCTTGAGCCGATGAAGGGCTTTTACATGGGCATGGTGCCGCTCATTATATTTGCGGCGTACATGGCAGGTATTTCAATTTATCAGATTGCGACTTGAGCGTGTTATTGGTACAATAGGCGGTGAGGTGCGCGAGGCACCGGTAATATAAAAAACACAAAAGAGGGAACACATGTCAAAGAAGAGAAAAGTTATCGAAGAAGTAAAAATTCCATGGTACCGCAAGGTCAAGAAGAGCACCTGGATCATGACGGCGATCATAGTCGCTATGGTTTTTGCGGCTGCCGGAATCATTATCTACGCCCACATGGACACGTACAGCAAGATCGATTACGACAAGGTCATTAAGGTCGGCAAGTACGAGGGTCTGAAGGGCACGCTGAAAGTTGAAAAGATCACGAAGGATGACGTAAAGGCCGAGATCGACCAGCGCGTCAAGGATGCTGCCAAGACCAAGACGGTAAAGAAGGGCAAGGTTGAGGACGGCGACACGATCATTATCGACTACGTCGGCAAAATCGACGGAAAGAAGTTCGACGGCGGTTCTGCGGAGAAGCAAAAGCTGAAGATAGGCTCGGGCACGATGATTCCTGGATTCGAAACGGGACTGATCGGCCAGAAGGTCGGCGACACGTGCACTATCAACGTGACGTTCCCGAAGGATTACCAGGCTGAAGACCTGGCCGGCAAGGACGCCGAGTTCGAAGTAACCATCAGGAGCAAGAAGGAAAAGATAACTTACGAATACAACGGAAAGTTCATCAGGGATACATCCAAGTACTTCACCAAGAAGTCCTACGAGAAGTCTGTAAAGAAGGATCTGGAGAAGGAGGCCCGCGAGACGGCCGAGACCGAGCTTGAAGAGAAGCTTTGGGAGAAAGTCCTGAACAAGACGGAGGTCAAGAAGTATCCTAGAGGTCTCGTGAAGGAAGAGAAGGAAATCGTAAGAGTTCAGTACGAGAGAATGGCTTCACAGTACGGCGGCACCCTGGAGCAGATGGGCATAACCGAGGACCAGCTCAAGGAGTTCGCGAAGCAGTCCGTCAAGGAAAAGCTGGCTCTCCACGCAATCGCAAAGAAGGCCAACATCAAGATCACTCACAAAGACAAGAAGAAGTTCTACGACGAGATTCTTGAGGAATCCAACATGACTGAGGAAGAGTTCGAGAAGGCCGCCGAGATGAGCGTCGAGGAGTACGTGAAGACCTATCACTACGACACGCAGATCCTGCGCGACAAGGTTCTCGACTACATCCGCGAGAACGGCAACATCAAGGAGAAGTAAAACAATTCATCAGAACCCGGAGTGGCTGCTCCGGGTTTTTCTTTTGTATTTTCGCTCTTCATACCCAATCTCGCATAGACATCACAACGCCTGTTATATATAATGAAATCGCATGGGAGCAGGTCCGGTAAATTCGTGGCCGGGCAGGCGACGCCAACACATATCAAGTGAAATCGGAGGCAAAAGATGAAACTTTACGAAAATGGAATTTATCTTGTAAACGGTACAGAAATCATAGAAGACAACGGGGACGCGGCTGCGAAACTGGCGCAGAAGGGCATCACCGCTGACAAGGCCGAAGCTGCAAAGGGCACAATGGCGTACAACATTCTGAAGGCCCACAACACTTCAGGCAACATGGAAAAACTGCAGATCAAGTTCGACAAAATGACGTCCCACGACATCACGTTTGTCGGAATCATCCAGACGGCAAGAGCGTCCGGACTCGAAAAGTTCCCGATTCCGTACGTGCTGACCAACTGCCACAACAGCCTTTGCGCTGTAGGCGGAACCATAAATGAAGACGACCACATGTTTGGACTGACATGCGCCAAGAAGTACGGCGGCGTGTATGTTCCTCCTCATCAGGCTGTTATCCACCAGTACGCCCGCGAGATGCTGGCTGAGGGCGGAGCGATGATTCTGGGTTCAGACTCACACACCAGATACGGAGCTCTCGGTACGATGGCAATGGGCGAAGGCGGGCCTGAGCTTGTAAAGCAGCTGCTGTCACAGACTTACGACATCAACATGCCGGGCGTCATCGCCATCCACATGACGGGCGAACCTGCAATGGGCGTAGGTCCTCAGGACGTCGCGCTGGCCATCATCGGCGAAGTATTCAAGAACGGATACGTAAACAACAAGGTCATGGAATTCGTCGGACCTGGAGTCGCATCCATGAGCGCGGACTTCAGAATCGGCGTCGACGTAATGACTACAGAGACAACATGTCTGTCATCCATCTGGGTAACGGACGAGAACATAGAAGAGTGGTACACGATCCATGGAAGAGCGGGCGACTACAAGAAGCTGGCACCTGCTGACGTTGCTTACTACGACGGATGCGTCGAGATCGACCTGTCGGCCATCAAGCCGATGATTGCGATGCCGTTCCACCCGAGCAACACCTACACGATTGAAGACGTACAGAAGAACCTGGCGGACGTGCTCGCGGACGTAGAGAAGCGTGCGCTGGTCAGCCTGGACGGCCAGGTCGAGTACTCGCTGCAGGACAAGATCCGCGACGGCAAGTTCTATGTAGAACAGGGCATCATCGCGGGATGCGCGGGCGGCGGATTCGAAAACATCTGCGCTGCGGCTGACATCCTGAAGGGCAAATACATCGGCGCGGACGAGTTCACTCTCAGCGTATATCCGGCAAGTACGCCGGTCTACATGGAGCTGCTGAAGAACGGCGCTGCCCAGACGATTCTCCAGTCAGGCGCGATCATGAAGACCGCGTTCTGCGGTCCTTGCTTCGGCGCAGGGGACACTCCGGCGAACAACGCCTTCTCCATCAGACACTCCACGAGAAACTTCCCGAACAGAGAGGGTTCAAAGCTTCAGAACGGTCAGATTGCATCAGTCGCTCTCATGGACGCGCGTTCAATCGCGGCGACCGCGGCAAACAAAGGCTTCCTGACCGCCGCAACTGAAATGGATTGCGAGATCAAGGCGCCGAAGTACTTCTTCGACGCGGAGATATACAAGAACAGAGTATTCGACAGCAAAGGCGTCGCGGATCCGTCGACCGAAATCAAGTTCGGACCTAACATCAAGGATTGGCCGGCCATGAGCGCTTTGCCTGAGAACATGATTCTCAAGGTCGTTTCTGAGATCCACGACCCTGTAACGACGACCGACGAGCTCATTCCTTCAGGCGAGACTTCTTCATACAGATCCAATCCGCTCGGCCTCGCGGAGTTCGCACTTTCGAGAAAAGACCCTGCGTACGTAGGTCGTGCAAAGGCAGTCCAAAAGGCTCAGAAGGCTCTCGAGGAAGGCGAGGATCCTGTAGCGGCTCTGCCTGAACTGGCTTGCGTTCTGATGAAGGCTAAGACGGTTTGTCCTGAACTGGCTTCAGACAACATGGGCGTCGGCAGCACCATATTCGCGGTCAAGCCTGGCGACGGTTCAGCAAGAGAGCAGGCGGCTTCGTGCCAGAAGGTTCTCGGCGGATGGGCCAACATTGCCAACGAGTACGCGACGAAGAGATATCGCTCCAACCTCATCAACTGGGGCATGGTTCCGTTCCTGATTCCGTCAGGCGACCTGCCTTTCGCGAACGGCGACTACATCTTCATTCCGAAGATGCGCGAGGCAATCGAGGACAAGCTGACGTCGATTCCGGCCTATGTTATCAAGGGAGCTGAGGGCTGCGAAGCTTCCTGCTGCAAAGACAACGGCTGCACGATCGATCAGTTCGACCTGCAGCTCGGTGAGCTGACCGACGACGAGCGCGAGATCATCCTCAAAGGCTGCCTGATCAATTACAACAGAGTATAAAAACATGAAGACATTTACTTTCGACGTGCGCACTGACAAGCACACGCAGATGAAAGACATAACGAGGCAGGTACAGGACGCCGTTCGCCAGAGCGGCGTCACGGATGGCCTTTGCATTGTGTTTATCCCGCACACCACTGCGGCTGTCACGATAAATGAAAACGCGGACCCGGATGTGGTCCGCGATTTGAACATGGAACTGGATAAAATCGTTCCGTGGGAGGACGGCTATCACCATATCGAAGGCAACTCGGCCGCCCATCTGAAGTCAAGCCTGGTCGGCGCGTCCGAACAGATCATAATTGAGGGCGGGAGGCTTTTGCTTGGCACCTGGCAGGGCGTCTACTTCTGCGAGTATGACGGTCCGCGCCACCGCAAAGCCATCGTCAAGATTATTGAAGGGTAGTCGCTGCTTGACGGCAGGATGCCTTACTCCCCGTACGTGATGATGATGCAGCCTTCCAGGTTGCCGAAGTTGATGTGCTGCGCCGCCGAACTGTAAAGATGTCCCCATGGGAAGTCATAGAAGATTCCGTCGTCGGTGTCTCTGGTCGGCTCTACGTCGATGTTTCTCTTGAGCCATTCTTCGCATATTTCCTGCTTCATGCGGCTCTCGTCCAGAATATCTTTCATTGAGCTCTTCAGCTTCGGATCGAGCAGAACGACTTTGCTGTCGTCCTCTTTCAGGATTCTTACTGATGCCTGAAACTCCACGCCGTCTGATACGATCGGCTTGTTAAAAAGCACTTCGAGATATCCGTGTGCGTGAACGCGCACGACAGCAATATCGATGCCGAGATCCGTCAGTTCATCAGTTGTCGTCTCCGGGCCGATAACGTATCCGTCGACATTTATATAACCTTCCTTGATTCTATCCATAGTGATTCTCCTTTTCTGAATATTACCTATGTTGTTACTATTGTATGCCAAAAGAGAGCGCTTGGCTATAACAACCTGCAGAATTCGCCTCTGCGCGTTTTTTTCGCATAAATTGACATATCCATTGGCGGCCTCATGGGCTTCTGAAATCGCTTGTTTTGGCTTATAGGTCTTTTGGCGAAAAATGATAGGTCCAAAGACCTACAAAAAACGCAAATAAGACCTATTATTTCGCGGCGGGGAAGACTTTCATAGGTCTTATGGCGAAAACTTATAGGTCCAAAGACCTACGAAAAATGCAAATAAGACCTACATGGGCCGCCTGCCTTTGCATAGATTGCGAAAAGTTTGAGCATATGGCCGAAAAGCATAGTATAATAAGGCAGATACGGAAACCATATTTGGAAAAATACAGCTCGAAGAGATAAAAAGGAACTACGATGGACAAGTTTGAACAGTTAAAAGAAGATTACAGGAAACTTGAGCAGCTGACAGCCGGGTTCGCCGGCAGCGAGAAGGAATTCCAGCACTATACGGAGGAGTGCGCCGTCAGAATCTGGGGTAAGAACAACACCTATGAGGAAGACTACGCCAAGGCGCTGGAGGCAATCACGGGCAAAAGCTATACGCAGCAGCAGGTCGAGACGGTCATGGACTCTTTCAAAGGCAAAGTCCAGGGGCCGGACGTTCCGCGGTTTTTTAAGAACATGGCGGGAAGCGACAAGGAGACCGCGAGCTTCATAAGCGGCTTCAACAGCCTGCTCGTCGCGCTGGCGGAGATCAACGGCGATTTTACGCTCGAGGAAGCGAACGAAGTCCAGAGAATAATGTACACCTTCTATAAGACAGGCAAGTCAAGCGGATACAACGGACTGCTCAGTCCTGTGTTCGGCGCGATGGATGAGCTGCTCGGCAGCGTCGCGGGATTCACCGGGCACTCGGGATCGGGTTCCGGCGGTTCGGGCGCAAACGGCTCGGGACCTATATATACAGGACCGGTGTCGGACGGACTGGATCCGAGCAAAGATCCGCTCATGAGCTCCCTCGACGACTTCCAGAAAGAGCTGGAAGAGCTGGCCAAGAAAAAACCGAAGGGCGGTCCGAAGGAATTCGAGGAAGAAGTGAAGACCGAGGTCAAGGAGCCGGAGACACCGAGAAGCGAAGAAGAGCTGAACAAGCTGATTGCGGAGATGGACGAGCTCATCGGCATGGAGAACATCAAGAGCGACGTCCGCAGCCTCATGAACTTCATCAAAATCGCAAAGCTCAGAGAAGAGCGCGGCATGAGCAAGACGAAGATGTCATACCATCTCGTGTTCACCGGAAATCCGGGAACAGGCAAAACCACCATCGCCCGTCTTATCGCGTCGCTTTATTACCAGATCGGCGTGCTGCCTAAGGGGCAGATGGTCGAGGTCGACAGGAGCGGTCTGGTCGCGGGTTACGTGGGACAGACAGCGATCAAGACCCAGAAGGTCATTCAGGAAGCCATGGGCGGAGTGCTTTTCATAGATGAGGCGTACGCGCTGGCAGACAACCAGGAGGGCAGCTTCGGTGCAGAGGCGATCGAGACGATCCTCAAGGCCATGGAAGACCACAGAGACGAACTCGTCGTAATCGTCGCGGGCTACACTGAGCTCATGCACAAGTTCATAGATTCGAATCCGGGACTCTCGTCAAGATTCAACAAGTACTTTGAGTTCAAGGACTACACCGGCGAGGAACTGCTCGGCATATTCAAGTCCTTCTGCAAAAAGAACGGCTATAAAATAGATGAAGAAACCGAAATCATGCTCAGGACGAAATTCGACGCCATGTACGAAGCACGCGACGAGAACTTCGGCAACGCGAGAATGGTAAGAAACATTTTCGAAAAGGCTATTGGCGTTCAGGCTGACAGACTGGCGGCGCTGGAAGAAGTGTCCGATGAGCAGCTGCAACTCATTACACCTGAAGATCTCGAAGGTCCGTGCAACGAGTACGGGCAGTACAAATAAATAAGCAAAAGCAATAAAGCAAAAGCAATCTGCGATGTCGCATGGCATGCGACCACGAACCATCTCTGGTAGTTTATCATGATACCAACAAAAGAAAACCGGTAGCTGAGAGCAGCTGTGAAAAGGAGGTATCATTATGAAAAAAGGAATGACAGAGATGGTTTTTGTTATTGACAGGAGCGGATCCATGACGGGTCTGGAGGACGATACTATTGGAGGATTCAATTCGACGATCAAAAAGCAGAAGGAGGAAGAAGGGGAAGCAAAGGTAACCACAATTCTGTTCGACAACAGGTATGAAGTGCTTCACGACAGGTTCGACCTCAACCAGATTGGTGAGATGACAAGTGATGAGTACTACACAAGAGGAACGACAGCGCTTCTGGACGCTTTGGGCAGAGCGATCAGAAAGACCGTAAACGTTCAGAGACATCTGCCGGAAGAGGAACGTGCTGAGAATGTTGTGTTCGTAGTAATCACTGACGGTTATGAGAACTCAAGCCGCGAGTACAGCTACAGAGACATCAGGCACATGGTCAAAAAAGAGCAGGAAAAGTACGGATGGGAGTTCCTGTTCCTGGGCGCCAACATCGACGCAGTAGCCGAAGGCGGAAGAATGGGGTTCCGCGCGGACAGATCAGTCAGATACATGCACGACGGAGTAGGTACAGGTCTGGTTTACGACTCAGTCAACAACGCAGTCAGGAATCTGAGAACAAAGAAGCAGATCAACGACGACTGGGATGTGGAGATCAGAGCTGACTTTGCGGCGAGACACAAAGGCGACGACAGGAGATAATAAGAAGCGACAGGAGATAACGAAGGGTGACAACAAAAAAACGGCGGTCGGGATGACCGCCGTTTTGCATTCGTCGTACAGCCGCGTCGTGCAACTGAAGCGCATGGCTTATATGTTCCAGTCGAAGTATTCGTCGTCGTTCTGTTCCCAGTCCCAGCCTTTGAAAGTGAGTTCGGGACTTTCGACGCTTACCCTTGTATTTGCAGGAACCGATTCCGTGATGAAGGCGTTGCCGCCGATTGTCGAATTGGCTCCGATGACCGTCTCGCCTCCGAGGACAGACGCGTTTGAGTAGATCGTTACGTTGTTGCAGATGGTCGGGTGTCTCTTGACTCCTTCAAGGAGCTGGCCCTGACGCGTCGAAAGCGCGCCGAGCGTTACGCCCTGATAGAGTTTTACGTTCCGACCGATTTCCGTTGTCTCGCCGATAACGACGCCTGTTCCGTGGTCGATGAAGAAGTATTCGCCGATGGTCGCGCCCGGGTTGATGTCGATACCGGTCTTCGAGTGGGCATACTCCGTCATGATACGAGGGATGAACGGCACCTCTCTCAGATAGAGTTCATGAGCGATTCGATAGACGAAGATTGCGTTGAGTCCCGGATAGGAGGAGATGATTGCCTCCTTGCTCAGGGACGCCGGGTCGCCGTCGTAGCCGGCCTGAACGTCGGTCATGAGCACTCTCTGGATCCTTGGGAACTGCGCCGCGAAGTCGTAACTGATGCGCTCGGCTCTGTCGACGATCTCAGGATCCCGATGGTCCGCCTTTTCATTGTAACTGAAAGCGGTGATAATCTGCTTTTTGAGTTCCTCGATGATCGAGCTGAGCATCTCGCCGGCGAAGTAGTGAGAGTTAGCCTTATCGAATGAGTGCTGCCCAAAGTATCCCGGGAACATGAGCCTTCTGATCGCCTTTATGATCGTTACGATCCTGTCTCTGTCCGGCAGGCGTGGTTTGTCCAGCGCGTTCAGCAGATCGATCTCTTCGTAATTCTTGTTTATTTCCTGAACAAGCTCATCCAGGAGCCTGCTCTTTTCTTCCTGTTTCATTTCAAACCTTTCTTCCGACACAGGCCGGGTTGCCTTTGCATGCAGGTGGTTGGCCGGGTTGCCTTTGCCTGCTTATAAAAACGGCGCAGCCGAACCGGCCGCGCCATCTTCGCTACATGTCGGTTCTTATTCCTCTTCCTTAACGCCAACCGGCTCGAAGTATTCTTTGCCTACTCCGCACTCCGGACAGATCCAGTTTTCAGGAAGATCTTCAAACGCTACTCCAGGAGCGATGCCGCCTTCGCGGTCGCCTTTCTGAGGGTTGTAAACGTAATCGCATGCCTTACAACAATATTTCTGTGCCATAATTAACCTCCGTGAGTGATTCACCCAAACTTAACAAATGATAGTTCCTGTGCTATATTCTAACGGAATTACAGAAAGAGTGCAACAAGAATGCTTTTGTTCTGTTATAATAGCAACATGAGCGAAGAAACAAAAGCAGGAAGCATCAAAGCAAAAGCCGGCGAAAAGAAAAAGAAAGCCCGCAAGGGCATGAGTGATTTCCAGTGGTTCGCGATGCAGGTACTGATCGTCGTGATCATTCTTTACGTGCTCTTCGGACACATCGTGGGAATCACGACTATGCCGAACGCCGACATGTATCCGCGGATTGACTCCGGGGATTTTCTGATGTACTATCGGCTTGACAAGGACCCGAAGGCCCAGGATGTTGTCGTCTATGAGAAGAACGATACCCGCTACGTGGGCAGGGTGGTCGCCGTGCAGAGGGACACCATCGAGATTACCAACGATGGTGCGGTGATCATCAACGGGTACAGCATGCAGGAGTCAAATATCTTCGCCGAGACCTATCCGCTGGAGGGGTTCACTACCTATCCGTTGAAACTGGGGCCGGGCCAGTGCTTCATTCTGGCTGACAAGCGAGGAGGCACGGAGGACAGCCGGTACTTCGGACCGGTCAACTACAATGAACTGGAAGGTACCGTGATTACGCTCATGCGGCGGAGCAATCTGTAAGAGACGCAATAAAAAGGGGGCGTCGATGCATCACATCACAGCACTGATAGCGCTATACGGAACCAAAGTACTGACGGTCGTAACTTCGGTCGTTGTTTTTGGCATGCTCGCATACAGCGGAGTCGTATTGTATGACACGGTCTACACCAGCCGCGCTGCTTTTTCGTCCTGGGATCTGACCCAGTACAGACCTCTCGTCGAAGAGGAGCCGCCTTCCTTTGAGGAGATGCAGGAGATCAACAAGTCTACCAGCGCCTGGGTCATCATGCCGGGCACCCACATCGACTACCCGGTCGTCCAGGGCAAGGACGATCTGGAGTACGCCATGAAGGACGTCTACGGCCAGAACTGTTTGACTGGCTCCATCTATCTGAGCGTCGTCAACAAGAGGGACTTCACCGATTCCTTCAATCTCATATACGGTCATTACATGGACAACGGCGCCATGTTCGGAGATATCGAGAAGTATGAGAACAACACCTACTTCTACAACCATCAGAACGGATACCTGATCACGACGGAGGGACTCTACGACCTGCACGTATTCGCGCGGCTTTCGGCTGACGCCTATGATTCGCGCATCTATTCCGCGGGCGACCGTGATGCCAGCGAGTTCCCGGATTTTCTATACTACGTCAAATCCCTTGCGGTCCAGTGGGATCCGAACATGGACATTGAAAAGGCGACCAACAGTATCAAGCTCTACATCAAGGCCCGCGACGAGAACATCGCGGAGAACGGCAAATTCGTCTTCAGCAAAATGCCGGAAGAAGCTGTGAAGAACGGTATGCAGCTGATCGCCTTCAGCACCTGCGCAGACGCCACGACCAATGGACGGCAGATTCTCGTCGCCACCATGAAGATGAGAACGGAGCCGATCCCTGCGGGAATCATCGACGATACCGCTCCGCCGCTGACCGCCTGGGGCCACGGTGAAGCGGAGCATTGGGCGCTTCTGAACCTCATATGTGTGATCATGGTCCTGGCGCTGCTGCTGCCGGGACGGCGCATCCGCAGGAAGTACAGAGGCTTTGCCGGCGGCATCAGGCAGGCTTTGCATACGAAAGACAGAGGCCAGCTGACGGATGATGAACTCAGGATCATCGGTATTCTCATCCAGTTCGTTCTGGCGGCATTCAGCGTATTCTGGTTCATCTGGACCGAAGATCCGCGCAGACCGATGGTCATCGTGGACCGCTGGACACTGGCCATGATTTTCCTGTTCGCCCTAACATGGGTCACAGACGTTTATACCAACCGCAGGAAAACCGAAGATTCTTAATATATACAATGTAAGAAATATGTTGTAATTTTCGGAATTTTATGGTAGGATAAATTAGTTTTGGGGGGAGAGTTTTTTTTCGTATGAAAAAAATATGAAAAAAACAAGGGAGTTAGAATGAAGAGACTTAGACAGTTACTGGCAATATTTATGACTATAACCATGCTATTCACAGGCACGAGCCTAAGTGATTTTAGCATGTTTTCTTTTGCTGCGGAGGATGAGGATAACGTAGTAGTCAGCCAGGAAATGGAGTCTCCGGCAGAGGATTCCGCACAGGCGGACGACATGGAACAGAAGGCAGAAGATTCGAATCAGGACGTCCAGACGGATCAGTCCAAGGACGACACCGAGAGCAATGCTGACGCTGATACTCCTGCTTCCGATAAAGATACAGAAGACAAGTCTGCCAGCAGCGCCGGCGAGCTGCAGACAAAGATCAAGCTTTCCGATGACAGCAAGTGGATCGTAACTGCTGTCTGCAGCGACAAGGCCGGCATTCCTGAAAACGCCGAACTCGTCATCGAAGAAGTCGACAAAGAGGATACGGGCGATTATCTCAAGGGAGTAGCCAAAACTCTCAAGTGGTCCGAGGAAGACCAGGCTGCTTACTCCAGATTCCTGAACATTTCCATTACAAGCAAAGGCAAGACAATACAGCCATCCGCAGAGATCAAGATCACGATCGAAGCTGACGATGTCAGTGATGACGTGCTCGAAACAGTGCAGGTGGTTCGTTTTGGTGACGAAAAAACGGATAAGAAGTTCAAGGCGGAAGAAATGAAATGCGAGGTCACGGATGATGACGAGATCATCTTCCCGACAGACGAACTCGCTGTCTTCGGATTCGTCGCTTTGGATGAAACTGGTTTGGTACACAAGACCCTCAAGGCCAAGAAAGTCAGACTGGAAGGCATGATGCCGGAAGATGCCAAGCTGGCCGCAACGGACGCCTCTACTGCGAAGACCGTCCGCAAGCTGGAGGGAGGAGAAGGAACCACCCTGGCCGCCTATGACATCACCATCAAGGCTGATGGGGAAGAATACCAGCCGGATGAAGCGCATCCGATCAAGGTCCGGATCAGCGACAAAGCGATCAAAGAAGACAGCAACCTGACCATCTGGCATATTGCAGATGACGGTACCAAAGAGCAGGTCGAAGACTTCACCATAAGCAATGGCGCGGTCACCTTCGAAGCAACCGGCTTCAGTGTTTACGCGGTCATCGATCACGAAGGAGAAAATGGTAACGTGCTGGATCCGCGGGTCGAGTTCCATTTCATCGCGCCGCTGGCAGAGGACAGCGAGTCCACTACGGGCGCAGATAATACCGTGTACTACACATCAACAAAATACGAGTTCAAGAACAAGTCCGAAGATGCGGGCAACAATACGCAGACTACCCAGATTCTTAAGAATGGAGAGTCACTGGAACTTATCACAGACCCTGATAATCAGGAGGATAAGGATTTTTACGGCTGGTATATAGTCGACTACAGTTCTTCTGAAGGAAACAACATCACATACAGCTGGCCGGCGAACCCGGATAAGATCGCATTTGATAGCCCGATTACCATCCAGGAAACGGCTGAAGGCAGCGGGGAATACGAATGGAGTCTGCACGGCATCTCCGGAACCGGTTCGGCAGACAGCGATGGCAACATACACGTATATCTGGCGCCATTGTATAAGAACTATAACTTCGTCAACTTCATGCTGTATGCGAAAGACGTTCAGGTCACAGGCGCGAATACCGTGATGACCCGGAAACTGATCGCTACAGGCAGCGCGGGCTCTACTGAAGTAAAAATCAGCGATGTCCGTGCAAACAGCGAGGATCCGGTACATCTTATCTTCACTGGCTGGGAATATAACGCCGGAACGGAAGCGAATCCGGACTGGAGGCATTATCAGACGGTAGATCACACCGGTGCGGAAATGGAGGATCCCGGCAAAGACGGCGTTTATCTGGACGTCAATCTTGAAGACAGGGAAAGCATTGACCTCTATCCTATTTTCATTGAGGCCCGTTGGATGGATTTCGTCGCAGGTCCAAGCGGCAGCGGAGCAAAGTATGTTTCGTCCCGTTTCCTGGAATCGTGGGGCAGGGCGACGCCTGACGGCACAGAGGAGAAAGAGGGAGAGAATGTTATTTCAAAGCTCGAAACATCTACCCGTCAGGGCTATGCTTTTGAAGGATGGTACGCTTTTGCAGTAACAGACACGAATACCGGTGAGATTCTGAATCTGACAGAACCGATGGGTGTCGATGTCAGCTACGTCGATGAAAATCATGTAGTTCATAGTCAAACGATCAACACTACCGCGATAAAAATTGCGGATAGAAACGGCGATATCGAATATAACGGCACATATACTCTGCCGGGTGTTTCGGTGAAGCTTTTTGGTGCCACCGGCGGCAAGCTGAAATTCTATGATGGACTGGATCGTCTGACGCTTTATGCCAACTGGACATCAGGTCTTTCCCACATAAACGTTGTTTACTGGACGGAAAAGGAGCAGGGAAAGGATTATGTGGCTACAGATGATCCAAAAGATGATTACACAGCCAGCGCGGTCAAAACGCTTTCGACGAAGGATCTGAGTGACCATATCAGCGGCAAAACTTATGGTTCCGGATCTGAAATCACACTGGAAGACCTTAAAAACTACATAGATAATGGCAAACACATTCTGGCAACGGATTATCTCGGCGAAGCCGGGGCTGTTCCTGAGAACGAAGAAAAATTCTACGACTCGAATGATGACCTGTCCGATTCGTCACAAGTCATTAATGGCGATGGCAGCACGACTTTCAATGTGTACTACAGCAGGAAGACGTTCAAGCTCGTCTTCCACATCGGCCGAGACAGTTATGTCAAAAATAGGGGCCATCAGAGGACAGACGAAGAATGGGACCGCAACTGGATCGAGTTCATGTACCGCGACAAGAAAGTCAGGGATTTGGGATATCAGTTTTCATGGGATAGGACCCATGGCAGAGACCCTGGCGATTCATACAGCGGCGTCTACTCAATGAAGTATAACGGCGTGACCTATGACTCGACATATGTGACCGACAATGATAATGTCATGGGCGATTATGTTCCGAAGCCGGATGTAGTTACGAATGATCAGAACTTGTATGTGATCACCGCCAAGTACGGAGCATACATTGGCGACCGCTGGCCTACACCGGTAAACGATGCGTTCACCTTTACCGATCCAGCGACTTCCACACATACAATGTACATATGGGCGGCATATTACGGCAGCTTGTATTGCAGAATCGCAAATGAACGAGACAACTACGGCAACGCTAACGGCAACAACCCGGATATAAACGGTGTGTACGAATACATGTCCAAGGAGCTCTGCTCCAACAGATCCGGTGATGATATCATTAATAAAAATCAGGTACACCACCTTGTCGCCTATTATGGAGATAAAAACAAACCTGGCGTCATTAAAAACTATCACATTCTCTTCGAGGCGATTGACGGAACTTACGACCCGAGCAGCGTAACAGTTGAGTCGGGAACAGATTATCTGGGATATAGCCAGACAACATGGAGCGCCGAGGAAGGAGATGTCAACGCGATAGACGGACATTCATTCTATAAGGTATCGGATTCCGAGGTCATATCCAATCTTGAGCCGCGGTTCCAGTTGGGTTCGGATCTGGAAGGCTATGATCTGGTTTACAGTTGTTACAACTCGCCTACTACATACGAGCATGATGTGTACTTCTTCTATAAGCCGAAGCAGTATACGCTGACATTCATGTATGAGAATGAGGAAGACCGTAAGACAGATACGTATTACTATACAGAGTCTCTCGCAAACGCCAAGAAACCTGAATACGAGGACCCGTCCAGGGAAGGGTATTCCTTCGAAGGCTGGTACACCAACGACGCAGGAATCGGAAAGCCGTTCGACTTTGCCAACGAAACCATGCCAAATGCGAACGTTGTGCTCTATCCGGTATTGAAACCGCTCCAGTACATGGTGAAGATCGACCCGAACGGCGGTGAAATCGATCACAGGGTGAATGGCGGAGCGCAGGCAACCTATTTTAATGCAACTTACGGAACACCGGTAGGTGAATACACAGTACCGCGTGAATACATTAAGCTTTCGGATAAAGAACAGGATCCGAGCGATCCGACTTATGTTCCGGAACAGCAACGGTATTACTATATCAATACCCAGTTCGTCGGCAAAGAGCACGGCGGACATGACGGTGATTGGGGTTATCCGGCGGATCTGCGTAACGCTCTGTATCTGACCGAAACTGAACTACGGAATTACTTCGAAAACGTCTACTTGCCTATAGTGAGAACCGCGGATCCAACATATTGGACCAATATCGATGAACTCACATATGATGAATTTGTCGCTACTTACGCCACTTACCCGTACCGCAAGGTTAACACCGAGCATTATACCTTCATGGGCTGGTATCAGGTTCATGATGACGGTACAGTAGACACCATGCCTTACAACTTCAACGATCCTGTTACAGGCCCGTTGGAATTGCGCGCAAACTGGAGACTCGATGGCGGGTATTATGTGGAGTACGAGGATGAATCAGGCAGCCTGTGGCATGATCCGGAGAATCTATCCGAACAGCTTTACGCCGACCAGGCGCTGATAAAGATTATGCATGCCCCGACCAATGTCCCTGCCGGAAAGGTATTCCGCGGTTGGTATGTGGTCGACCCGAATGGCGAACCTTTCCAGCGTGATGAGCATGGCGATACGGTTTATTACCAGCCGGGTGATAACTTTGTCATCGACTCTGCCCTTGTCACGGAAGAGGGGAACTACGGCAAGATCATCCACATGAAGGCGTACTATGAATCAGAAGACGAAACATACCGCAGGCCGGATATCACAAATCTGATTCTGGACGCGAACCAGGAGTATGGCCGCGGATATGTGAACACCACTGATTCAACCCAGCTCCCTGCTCTGGCAGGTTCTGGCAGCACGAGCATCAACACGAAGACTCAAACTCTGGACACGGAAGGCAAGCCTACCCAGATTCTGTTCGGAGATATCCAGTCCAATCTGGCGCTGCATCTGTTCAAGTATGCGACGACGGATACGCATGATGGTGTGACGGGAAAGGATTTCTTCGATAGTCACAAAAACTATCGGCTGATTGGCTTTGATGAGAATGCCGATCCTGACAATCCGACAACCGGCAGCGCATATATTCCTGCTTTTGCGCCGGATGCGGTGGCGGCGGTCACAAGAGATGATCACAGAACGCTCTACGCAATGTGGGAGCCGATGATCTACGCGACCTTCGTCAACACTACCGATGAACCGATCACGATCAATCTGTCAGGCGACGGGGCAAGCGTTGTGAATATTGTCACCGGCGAAGACGAAAATGGTCGTGAAGCAACTACAGGCCAGATCACCGTTCCGGCTAGATCCGGAGATGTCAGCGAAAGTGTGAAGGTAGTCTTCCCGGCTGCAACTGCTGGAGACAGCATTACAGCCACCGCTGTGAACGATCACGCAAATAAGAAGATGAGCGTCAGCGGTACGTATCATGGACAGCCGTATCCCGAAGGGTGCGAACATATAAAGTACGGCAAGCCGGTGACTTACAACGGCGAACTGAAGGCTGATAAGGACGGAATATTCGTAACATACACAGAAGAGCAGGATAATCAGGTGCTCTTTGATGTGAACGACGGAAACTGGACAGATCCGGATACAGGAGAAGATCAGAAATATTACCACGTAGATGGCGATCTGTACGCCATTGATGATTATAAGATTGTAGAAAACAACTACAAACCGACAGATCCTACGAAAGAGGGAAAGGTATTTGTAGGCTGGACGACGAACGAAGACATCGCAGGACATACAGATTTCAGTTCCGAAACAGCTGTGACGTGGGGAGGAACAACGATTACTCCGGATGCGGGCTCTAATGTTCTCGATAAAGTGAAGAGCGATTATCTCTGGGATTTCAGCCTGGAACCGCCATTTGGCCAGACCCTGTACGCTGTATGGAGCGAGGCCGTAACAGTGACCTTTGACATTGTGCGGGATGGAAACAATCTTCATGTGTGGACAGGTCCTGCTACGACATCAACCCAGGCACCGGAAGTTTATTACCGGAGTTCTGAAAACAGCGGCTCAATTACCTATACGCTGGCGAAGGGCGCCAGAGTCCCGAAACCGGAAGACCCAACTGCGGACCCTTCAAAAACAGGCTGGTATTTTGTGAAGTGGCTGAAGAACAATACGAACTACAGAAATACAACAAAAAACCCAAGTGAAGCGGGAATTGTGAATAATACATACGATTTTTCACAGTACATTACAGAAGATATCACGCTGAGTACGTCGTGGACAGCAAATAAGCCGCAAACCTTCACATTTAAAGTCAAAAATGAGGTTGTAAACGGCAATGATGGAGATGATTTTACTTATACCATTGCTGTTTCAGAAGTAAAACTTGTGGGTAAAATAAATGGTACGAATCAGGTTGTTGAGCCATCGACGCCTTGGGGATCGATTTCTACACAATTAAAGAATAATGAGGAATATACGGTAATCGCTACGGTGGAGTATAACACTGCTAGTTGGAAAGGTAACAGCGTCTGTATTGAGGTAATAGATCGAAGTGGAATTGTAATCAAAACCGGACAACTTATGGTTTTCGGTGGACAAAGCAAGCCAAACTTTACCTCGGATTACAGGTACACGTTGACTATTAAGCAGGCTGAGAAACCGGGTTATACAACAACCGTCGGGACACAAGATTTAAGTGGCAATATAACCTTCGATCCACCGGATAATGAGACTCGTTCGTTCACATTTATTTCCAAAGAGTACCGTTCAACAAACGTAGCTAATGCTGCGGCTACATTTTCACCCGAAGTGAACAACTATTGTGATGGTACGACTGATAACGCCCAAGGCATGCACAGCGGTGATAACAGCCTCACGATTGTCTTTACCAACACGAACACGGTGGTTTCTCCGACAGGATATGTCGAGAACACCCTGCCGTTCATCCTGCTTTTGGCAGGCGGACTGTTCCTCGGCGCATGGCTGTGGTGCCTCCGCAGACGCCGCAGTCTGGGAGAATTAAGTTAAAACTGATATCATATTAGGTTTGGATAATCATGTTTAGAAAGAAAACGTTACAACTGAATAAAAGAGCCCGCATAAAACTGCGGGCGGGCGGGAGATACCGAGTCAAAATACGCAGAACAATGCTGGCGGTGATCATGACCGCAGTAATGGCTGTGCCGGCAGCGGCACTGGCCATGGAAGTCGACATACCGTACCAGCAGACATTCACAAATGACTCGGCGGAGGCTTCTGTCGCGAACTCTTTCGATTACGAACTGACACCTGCGGACGCATCGACACCGATGCCGGCAGACAGTACAGGCGGTGTATACGGATTCAGCCTCTTGGGGAACACCAGCGGATCGCTGAATCTCAATATAACCTATCCAAAGCCTGGATATTACTACTACACCGTCAAGAGCAAAGTCGACTCCCCGCAGCAGGGATACACCTACAACGCGAAGACGTACACCGTGATGGTAATGATCGTCAACGGATCGGAGGGTTTGGAAATCGGCGCAATCACCATTCAGGACGCGGACAAGAACAAGTACGATAGGCTGGTATTCGATACCAGGTACTACAAAGCCCGTCCTGGCGGCGGAGGCGGCGGTAACGACGGCGGAGCTGGCGGAGGCGGTGCCGGCGGAGGTGCCGCAGGAGTTGCACCTCCTGCAGGAGCTCCGGGCGGCGGAACCGGCAACCCACCGACAACGATCAACGATCCGAAGCCACCGCTCGCAGGCACTAAGCATGGCGAAGACTACTGGGCTCTGATCAATCTGATCTGCATGCTGCTGACATGGCTCACAGCGATCGTAGCCGGCATTCTTTACATCAAGAGGCGCAGAGAGGCGCCGGATGATGAGGAGGCGGATCTCGAAACCGAAGAATACGAAGACCCGCAGAAGCTCAAACGCAAAGGCTTGCTGAGAATCCTCATCGTGCTGGTCGCAATCATATCGCTGATTGTATTTATCCTCACTGAGGACATGACATTGCCGATGGAACTCGTCGACGAATATACGATATGGATGATCATCTTCCTGGCGGCAGCCCTGCTGCTGGCACTGATTTCCAGGAAGGTCACGGAAGAAACAGAAGAAATGGATGCTACCCCTGAGGGGTAAGGGATTTACAAGGAGGAACGAAAGAAAATGAAAAGGAATTTACTGAAACGCATCGGAGCAGTAGCTCTGGCAGCCGCAGTATCGCTGACAATGGGTACTGCAGCGTTCGCGGCAGATACGGGTGTGAATACCGATGGCACATGGGATGATACTAGTCACGGTATCAACTCATCAAAGACCACCCTCAATGTTGCCAAGGAAATCGTATTTAAGAACAGTGAAAGCACGACTGTTCGCCAACCTAATATCACTTACACTTACACAATTGCATCTGCAACCCCGGGCGAAGCTAAGATTACCGATGCAGATGGAATAACCGTGAATGTCAAGGCTGGTCTAACTGCGGCTGTAACACCTGGTGCCGCTACAGTAGCATTCGTTGACACCGATACGGCTGATGCGACAGCAGCTGGCAATGCATTGAAGAAATACGCATCTTTTACATTTGATAATGCGAAGTTCACCGATCCTGGAGTCTATCGTTATTCCATTACAGAGAGCACAAATGTAACCAAGGCTTCTGTAGGAATCACTCCGGAGAAAAAGACGGAAACAAGTGCTTATGATCCGGTCAGATACCTGGATGTATATGTAAAGAAGAATGCCGCCGGTACAGCCTGTGAGATCTATGGATACGTACTTTTCGAAGGAACAGCAACTACTGTCATCACGAGCTCGGATGTCAGCATGAAGTCTGAGGGTTATGTCAACACGGCTACGGCATCCGATGAACAGGCGGACGTCGATGTGTACAAGACGGAGAATCTTGCAATCTACAAGACAATCACCGGAACCATGGCAGATGTGAACAACAAATTCCCAGTCTCAATTGCAATGACAAAAGCATCCGGCCTTTCAAATGGCATTAAACTGGACTTTACGGCGAGCGAAAATGCTGAACTTACAAAAACCGACACAGATGCAAAAGGGGATTACGTTACCATGGACAACGCGTTAGCCGGTAAAGTAGGGCAGGATAGTGTGATTACAATCACAGGTATACCATATGGCTCTACTGCAGCAGTGACGGAAACCAACAATGCCCCAGACTCCTATAAGGTCAGCGCTGGAAAGACTGCTACTACAACCGAATTTTTTAAAGACAAGATCGTCGCTACAAACGGTACTGCAACAGTAGATGCCCAGACGCTGAACGCCAAGGTGAGCATCTATATTACCAATAAGCTCGATGCGATTTCCCCGACAAATGTCGTCATGAGATTTGCTCCGTTCCTCTTCATCTTCGGTGCAGCGATCCTGCTCCTGGTAGTCATGAGAAGAAGAAGGACTCAGGACGCTGAGTAAGCTCATAATCCGGACAAAGGATCAAACTGAATACTAACTAAATGAAACAGGGCCGTACAGATTATTTTGTGCGGCCCTGATAGCAATCTGTGTAATGTGAGGAAACGTATCATGAAGAAATATATCATCGGCATTCTGATGCTGGGAATCCTTCTGTTCGCCCTCTGCGGATGCGGCGGCACCCCACTTGCAAAGGCATATGACTCACTTTCCGCTTTGGCCGAAGAGGGACCGGCAGGAGAAGAGGGAATGGATGAAATGGACAGGGCAGCCATGCCTGATCTCTGGAATGTCCAGTACGATGAAGAAAACGAAGTGCTGTTCCTGAACATCGACAACGGTGCGGACCTGGATCCGATTTTTGACGCCCTGAACGAGGCCATCGACGGACAGGACATCGGGACACTGATATTCTATCTGGACGGGACGAAGGGTGACGACTGGGAGAAGGTTCTGGATCAGAAACTCAGCGAGCTCTCCTGCAATTCCATGGAACGGCTGGGTCTGAATTTCCACATTCTCGATTATCCGACCCACAAGTGGCTCGCCTTGGCCGACAAGACCGACAAACTGTACGTCGACACGAATTTCTCTGCCTTCTGGGAATACAAAGACAAAGACCTCGAAAAACTCAAAAAGTTCAAGGATGTTCAGATGGCATACGATTCCAACATGCGTCTGAGCGGCATCAGCAGGCTGGACGGAATGGAGACCCTCAGTATCGTACCTGCGTACGTGTTTGAAGAGGAAGACACGGAGGAAGACCCTCTCGCTGCAGTGACGGAGGACAATCCGTATCTGAACGGCGAGGCTGCGGAAGGCGAGGATACTGCAGTCGCCGAGATACAGGGCGAAAGTGAAACGACTGCTGCGGAAGATTCCGGGGAAGCAACCCCTGAGCCGCTGCAGTTTGAGTACTTTACGTCATCCAATGACGGAATCGAAGATCTGGCGAATCTGGAGAACTTGAAGACGTTACTCATCTTCCCGGAAACGGGATATGAACTTTCAGCAGGCGGCGAACTCTTCATGAAGAATTTGCAGTATCTGAACCCGGATCTGCAGGTCAACGCGCCGGGCGAAGCGGGAACAGAAAATCTCGTTCCGGTCTCCAAGGTCGAGACGCCGAACGTGACGGATGAGCAGGCCGCCGGCATTCTGGCCGGATTCCTCGCCAAAGAGATCGAACCGGTCTACGAGGAATGCGACAAGTACAGCAAAAAAGACGGCGACGCGGTGCTCAATGGCAAGTGCCTGATCTTCGTGGCAGATCCGCCGATGGATAAGTGGAGCGATAAGAAGGTCTTCACTACAGCCGGAAAAGTGCAGCTCATCGAGCCTGCAAAGAAGGGAATCAAGGTTCCTGAAGCGGTGGGCGACTACACGACTTTCGTCTACATCTATCCGACCTACAGCCGCACGGGCGTCTACACCAGCGGCACAAAGGCTTACTCACAGACCCTCAAAGTGCAGGTCTACGACATGGTAGACAAGGTGGCCTATGAAGCACAATCCGTCGGAACGGAAGCTGCGCCGCAGTCCTTCTCATACTTCGTGGGCAGCGTGCCGGACAAGCACTCGGGCGAAGTGGACATCAACAAAGCCTACGATTACCTTGCAAATCTCAAAACGAAATAAACCAATGCAAAAGCAATCAAAGAGCAGCCGGGACATCTCGGCTGCTTTGCTTATGTTTATGATTCATTTCAATTACTTCGCCAGATCTTCCAGAACGATCTGCACGGCCTGTGCACGCTGACTTTCGGCGGGGATGGTGGCTTCGCCGTCGCCCTCCTGCAATCCGTAGGAACCGAACTGAGCGTGGTTGCCGCCCTGGATGACATGCTCCATCAGATCGGCGGGCAGGTTGCTTTTGCTCACTTCGTATTCGTCCATGTTCAGTACGCCGTCAGCGCTGCCGTAGACGGACACGACAGGGATATCCTTATCGGACAAGTCGGTGTTCGCGTAGGCGGCCAGCAGGAAGAGTCCATCAAAGTCCGAGATCGCTGCATACTTGGCTGCCATGACACCGCCCAGAGAGTGACCGCCGATGATCCAGTTGGTGATCTTAGGATGAGCTTCCTTCACATCCTTTGCGGCGTTGCTGTTCAGGACAGCCAAATTGAACGGCATCTTCACGACAGCGCAGAAATATCCCTCCTCTGCGAAGTCCTGCATGAGCGGCGCGTAGGCCGTGTACTCGACTTTGCCGCCTGGGTAGAAGACGATGCCCGTGTCCGCCTTGTCTGCATCGGTATCCGCCGGCATGAACTCGACCCAGTCATCTTTCACGAAGACCGACACATCCTCTGTCGTCTCCATGGCAGCCTCCGCCGTCGCGTCTGCGTGATAGTAATCCGAAATGTAGACCGCCAGTGCACCAAAAGCCACGAGCTCGAAGACGCCCAGAGCGATGATCAGCCCGACCAGGACCTTGAAGGTTTTGCTTCGTTTTTTTCTTTCTTTTTTCGCCATGTGAAAATTATAAGACAGAAGAGCGGATCAGACAAGTTGCTGTTGACTTTGCGAACATGTGTTCGTATAATAGGAGGCGGGGGAGGGATGTCTTATGAAACTTCTAGCGAAGCCAGTCGACATGATCGTCGTATTCCGGGCGGATGCGAATATACCGCGGCCCTGGAAATTCAAGCTCGAAGAGGGCGGTGAGATCGTGAAGGTCCAGGTGGATCAGATCATCGACGCCACCAAATCAAAGGTCTGCGGTGCGGAGAACATTCTGTATCTGTGCCAGAGCACCATCAACGGGAGAGAGCGGCGGTTCGAACTCAAGTACTACTGCTCCAGCTGCGAGTGGCAGTTGTACAAAATGTGATATAATGGGTGCGGAGGTAATTGCTATGGCTAAACCGATCGTCGCACTGATGTATGATTTCGATAAAACACTGTCGCCGAAGAACATGCAGGACTACGGCTTCATGGACGGACTGGGCATGACGAGCGAGGAGTTCTGGGGCGAATGCACGAGGCTGACGAAGGCGAACAATATGGACAGCATCCTTTCCTACATGTACACGATGCTGGAGAAGGGACGCGGTAAATTCCTATTGCGCCGGGAAAGCTTCCAGGAACTGGGCAAAAGCGTCAGGCTCTTTCCGGGCGTACAGACCTGGTTTGGCCGCATCAATGAATACTGCGAAGAGAAAGGGCTGAGGTGCGAGCACTACATCATCTCCTCCGGGCTGAAGGAGATCATCGAAGGCACGACCATCGCCGGCGAGTTCAAGAAGATCTATGCGGCGGAGTATCTGTATGATAAAGACGGACTGGCACTGTGGCCGGCCATGGCGGTGAACTACACGAGCAAGACCCAGTTCCTCTACCGGATCAACAAAGGCATTCTGGACGTGACAGAGCAGCGGGCGCTGAACGAATATGTGCCGGAGGACGAGCGCCGGATCCCGTTCCGGAATATGCTCTACTTCGGAGACGGGGACACGGACATTCCGTGCATGAAGCTGACCAAGGTGAACGGCGGTCATTCCTTCGTCGTCTACCAGAAGGACAAGAAAGAAGCGGAGCGGCTCATCGGCGAGGACCGCGTCAACTTCGCCTGCAAGGCGGACTACAGCAAAGGCTCCCCGCTGGAGAAGACGGTCAAGTCGGTCATCGACAGTATCGCCGCTACAGAAGCCCTCAAAAAACTTGAACGCCGCAGAGGATAAACACACTGCGGCTGCTATAAATGAGAAACACATGCAGGGATGGCTCACGAGCGTCCCTGTTTTTTATTGCGCGTTTTTCGTCGGCTTGATGCGGTTTCCGATGGCCTTGTAGATCCGGATCACATTGCCTGTCAGGATCGCGCAGAGCACGGTGCCTTCCCGGACGCCGGTGAGAGCGTGGAGGAAGATGAGGCACAGGATCGCGGAGAACGCCACCATGGAAGAATCCGAGATGACGCGGATGGTGCTGTAGGTTTTTCCTGTGACGGCGGCGATGGAGCGGGCGAGGGCGTCGCCGGGTGCCATAGCCACGTTGGCGATCAGCTGGATGTAGATGCCGAAGGCCATGATGCAGCAGCCGAGCACGACAAAGCCGATCTGGGCCGCATAATTGTGAGGCTCGAACCACTTCAGAAGCCACATGGACAGGTCGAGACCGTAGCCCAGGGCGAAGGTCAGGACGAGCTGCACGATCGCTTCCAGCCACGGCAGCGCCTTGCCTTTGGCTCTGCCCATGATGGAACCTGGCTTTCCCCACAGGATGATGATCTGGGCGACCACGAAGAGCACATTCACGATGATGGTGAACTGGCCGAGGGTGATGCTTGGAATGATGAGGGACAGGGTATAGGGAATCGAAGAAATCGGCGAAGTGCCGAGCCCTGCCTTTGTGATAAAGGCGATGCCGAAGCTGAGAATGAAGATGCCCGGCACCATGATCAGATATCTGATAAAAAGTTCTTTTGCGCTCATTGCTCGATTGCCTGTCCTTCTAGAATACGAGATGCATGATAACACCGACCGCTGCGCTGAGCAAGTACATAATCAGGACGATCATGAGGTTCTCTCTGTGCCGCGGGTTGGTGCGGAAGAGAACGATGAGACCGACGCCGGCATTAGCCAGGAGCCCAGCGAAGAGACATCCCAGGTTCAGTACGCCGGTCAGGTATGACTCGGTCAGGATGATGGAAACAGCGCAGTTCGGAATGAGTCCGAAAAGCGCCACGATCAGCTCTCCGACGACGGGCTGATTGATGATGGTTCCGGACAGGGACTCGATGCCGATGAGACCGATCGCGGCGGACAGGACCACGTTGACGATGAGGAGCATGATGGTGATCTTCAGGGTGTGGATTAGGGCCGACCGGAAGACATTGCCTTCCTCGCCGTCGCATTCGCAGTGTTCGCGCTCACAGAGACTGTGGATGTTTTTGCCCGTGCTCGCTTTGACGGCGAAGTCCGTCAGGTAGCCCAGGACGATGCCCAGGAGTGCTTTGGCAGCGAGGATCCCTGCGATGGCCCCGATGCCGATGGCGAAGCGACCCGAAAGGGAGGCCAGCATGACCGGGAGCATCTCGTCGGAGGTCGCGAAAAAGACCGCCAGCATGGTGCCCAGAGTCACCGTACCGGTGGAGTAGAGAGCTGCTGCTGATCCTGCCAGACCGCACTGGGGGATGACGCCGAGCAACCCGCCGATGGCGGGGCCGACCTTTCTCGAACGGCGGCAAAGCGTCTCTTCGTTTACTTTGCTGCTGCCCTCGAGAATCTCCATGAACAGATAGGTCGCGAAGAGGATCGGGATACATATGGCGGTGTCCTTGACACCTTCTATTATTGCGCTCAGTAATACGTTCAGCATATGAGACAGTATAGCATATATGGAAAGAATTTACAATTGCAAACTGCTGTTGATTTTGCATACTGATTCTCTGTCGTATTAAAGAATTAGCGAAGAAGCAAATTTCGTGGAAAATGCAAAAAATACTGGAATATCAACACTATATGTGGTAGTTTTGATTTTAGAGAAGATAGAAGGAGATATTGCTATTATGGAAGTCAAAACAGACATTGAAATCGCCCAGGAAAACGAGATGTATCCCATTACGGAGATTGCGGAACGTCTGGGCATCGATGAAGATTATGTAGATCTTTACGGCCATTACAAGGCCAAGATTGATTATCATGTACTAGAGAAATTACAGGATCGGGAAGATGGCAAATTGATTCTCGTGACAGCGATTTCACCGACCCCTGCCGGAGAAGGTAAAACAACCACTTCAGTAGGGCTGGCGGACGCGTTCCATCAGATGGGAGAAAGTGTTATGGTCTGTCTGCGTGAGCCGTCCATGGGTCCTGTTTTTGGTATTAAGGGCGGTGCCGCGGGCGGCGGATACGCGCAGGTCGTTCCGATGGAAGACATAAACCTGCACTTTACCGGGGACATGCACGCTATCACCGCGGCGAACAATCTGATCGCGGCGATCATCGACAACCATATCCACCAGGACAATCCGCTCAGAATCGATACGCGTCGTGTAACGTGGACGCGCGTCATGGACATGAACGACCGTCAGCTGCGCAATATTGTTGACGGACTTGGCGGAAGCGTAAACGGACGCCCGAGGGAAGATAATTTCAAAATCACAGTTGCCAGCGAGATAATGGCAATAGTATGCCTGGCATCAAACATTGATGACCTGAAGGAGAGAATCGCGAACATCATCGTAGCGTATGACTACGACGGAAAGCCTATAACGGTGCGCGATCTGAACGTGCAGGGAGCGGTTGCGACTCTGCTGAAGGACACGATCAAGCCAAATCTCGTGCAGACGCTGGAGCACACGCCTGCTTTTGTACACGGCGGACCGTTCGCGAATATCGCCCACGGCTGCAATTCAGTCATGGCTACGAAGGTAGCTCTCAAGCTGGCTGATTACACCATCACTGAGGCTGGTTTTGCAGCGGATCTCGGAGCTGAGAAATTCGTCGACATCAAGTGCAGGATGGCGGGCCTGCATCCGTCAGCGTGCGTAATCGTAGCGACGGTGCGCGCTTTGAAATATCACGGCGGCGTAACTAAGAAGCATCTTGGAGAAGAGAATCTGGAAGCTCTTGAAAAGGGCATGCCGAACCTGCTGAGACATCTCGAGAACGTAACACAGGTTTACGGACTTCCGGCAGTCGTAGCAATCAACGCGTTTCCGACTGACACGCAGGCCGAACTGGAACTCGTTCAGGCAAAGTGCAGAGAGCTCGGCATCAACGCAGTCGTAAGTGAAGTCTGGGCAAAGGGCGGCGAAGGCGGCGTAGCGCTTGCGGAAGAAGTCATAAAGCTCTGTGAGCAGCCGGACAACTTCAGTTTTACATATCCGCTGGACATGAGCATTACGGAGAAGATCGAGACTATCGCGAAGCGGGTTTACCGCGCTGATTCCGTTGGCTTCGACCTTAAGGCTGAGAAACAGATCAAGCGTCTTGAGTCACAGGGATACGGCAACCTGCCGATCTGCATGGCCAAGACACAGTTCAGTTTTTCGGATGACCCGACACTGCTGGGCGCGCCGACAGGATTCAGAATTCATGTAACGGACGTCAAGCCGAATTCGGGCGCCGGATTCATTGTGGCGAGAACCGGTGACATCATGACCATGCCGGGTCTGCCGAAGAGACCGTCGGCCGAGAACATCGACGTAGATAATGACGGGCGTGTAACGGGCCTGTTCTAATATGTAATTTATTGCTGAAACCTATATAAGCAGAAGCTTAAGGAGGAAAAACTGACATGATAGGTGAAGCTGGCTACGAGCAGTCTCAGGACTGCAAAGTGACTGTCAAACTCAAAAAACGAGGCAAGACCAAGATCGTTCTGAACAGCAAGATGGCAAAGATGTTCGGCGATCAGATCAAGCAGAAGGCGCAGGAGGAACTCGATCTTCAGGGCGTAAAGTACGCCGATGTTACGATCGATGATTTCAGCGCGCTGGATTTCGTCATTCAGGCGAGAATCAGAACAGCGGTAAGAAGAGCAAGGAGGGCAGAAGAAGATGTATAAGATGAGAACCATGTTATTCTGTCCGGCCAACAAGCCGAAGATGTACCTTAACGCTCCGGTTTTCAAGCCAGACTGCATCCTCTTTGACCTTGAGGACGCTGTCGCGATGACAGAAAAAGACGCAGGAAGAGATTTGCTTTGCAAGGCTGTAGAGACCCTGGATTTCGGGGAATGCATGGTCTTTGCAAGAGTAAACGGAACGGGAACGCCGTTCTTTGAGGATGACGTCAGGGCGATAGTTCCGTCAGGAATCAGATACATGAGACTGGCGATGTGTGACTGTCCGGACGACGTCGTGGTGCTCGATCAGCTGCTGAGCGAAGTCGAGAAGCAGCACGGAATTGAAGAAGGAACAGTTAAGATTCAGTGCTCCATAGAAACAGCAAAGGGCGTACTCAACGCCAGAGATACAGTAAAAGCCAGCGACAGAGTCATTTCACTTTCATTCGGAGCCGAGGACTACACTAACTCAATGGGTACGGTCAGAACGAGAGAGGGCAATGAGCTCTCCTACGCCAGAACCTACCTGCCTGTAGTTGCTGCGGAAGCGGGAATTACAGCAGTTGATACAGTATGGTCCAACTACAAGGATGAGGATGGATTCGCGGAGGAAGTCAAGTGGGCGAAGACCCTGGGCTTCACAGGCAAGTCCTGCATACATCCGGCTCAGATCAAGATAGCGCATAAGCTGCTCAGCCCAAGCGAAGAGGAAATCGAACACGCTCAGCGCATTGTCGACGCGGAGAGAGAAGCGGCGGCAGCGGGCATCGGTGTATTCACGGTGGACAACAAGATGGTTGACTACCCAATAATCAATAAAGCCAGAAGAATACTGATACAGGCAGGGAGGCTCGAGAAATGAAACTACAGAAGAATAAAATAGGAAGAGAAGTCCCTGAACACGTTCAGCAGATGGGTGACGTCAAGCCGTACATAAGGAGCGGCAAGAGAAGAGAAAAATTCATAAGCGAAAGCGACAAGGTATATACAGGCAAGGTTGTAGGATCACTCAAGGAAGCCATCGTCAAGTCGGGACTTCAGGATGGAATGACGATTTCTTTCCATCACCACCTGAGAGCAGGGGACATGGTTCTGCCGAAGGTGATGGAAGCTATCGACGAACTCGGAATCAAGGATCTGACAATCTGCGCTTCATCACTCACGAGTTCCCACGAATGCCTTCTTGAGTACATAAAGAAAGGCGTAGTCGTAGGACTGCAGACGAGCGGAATGAGAGGCGAGCTCGGCAAGGCGATTTCAAGAGGTCTGCTCGAAAAGGCAGTAGTCTTCAGAACACACGGCGGCAGAGCAAGAGCCATTCAGAAGGGTGATGTCACAATCGACGTTGCTTTCATCGCCGCGTCATGCTGCGATGACATGGGCAACATGAACGGTCAGCAGGGACCGTCGGCCTTCGGTTCCATGGGATACGCAATGGTCGACGCGCGCTACGCGAAGAAAGTAGTTGCCGTAACGGACAATCTGGTAGACTTCCCTGCGTACCCTGTAAGCATTCCGCAGACGCTGGTTGACATCGTCGCGGTAACCGATCAGATTGGCGATCCTGAACTCATGGGGCAGGGCGCTACCAGAAAAACCAAGAATCCGATTGAGCTGACAATCGCGGAATACGCAAGCAAAGTCCTCATAGCTTCAGGACTGATCAAGAACGGGTTCTCATACCAGGCAGGAACCGGCGGCGTATCGCTGGCGGTAGTAAGATTCCTGCGCGAATACATGCTGGAGAACCACATCATAGGATCATTTGGTTCAGGCGGAATCACATCGACAATGGTTGAACTTCTGAACGAGGGTCTGTTCACAGGTCTTCTCGACGTACAGACCTTCGACAAGGGTGCTGTTGAATCAATAAGATACAACGGAAACCACATCGAGATGGACGCAGGTACTTACGCTGACCCTCTGACTAAGGGCTGCGTAACAAACAACCTGGACATCATGATTCTTTCGGCGACTGAGGTAGACGTTAACTTCAACGTAAACGTACTGACCGCGTCGAACGGCAACATCATGGGAGCTCTGGGCGGTCACCCGGACACAGCGGCAGGAGCCAAGCTGGCTATCGTAGTATGTCCGCTCGTTAGAAAGAGAATCCCTATCGTTGTTGACGAAGTAACAACGATTTGTACGCCTGGACCGAGCGTCGATGTCGTTGTAACGGAGCGCGGTATCGCGGTCAATCCGGACAACCCTCTGCTCAAGGCGGAGCTGATCAAGGCTGGACTCCCTGTATGCACGATCGAGGAACTCAGAGACAAGGCCTACGCCATCACCGGCAAGCCTGAGCCTCCTAAGTTCGGAGATTTCGTAGTCGGCGTAGTCGAATACAGAGACGGAACAGTCATCGACATGATCAAGAACGTCATAGACTAGGAACTGCAAAAGACAGATTATTATACCCGCCCCGGGAAGGGGCGGGTTTTTTGTGCAAGTATTTGCAACATTTTGTTATATCTGTAACACTTTATTATAACACTGTGTTGTAATGCAGGACATCTTAGATCTGTTGAGTAAGAGGAGACCTGGGAAATGAGTAAAATAGGAAAAAGACGTAATGGAATAGAACATGACTTGCACAAACAGGATATTTTTTTCTTGACACTGTACTATCTGAAGTAGTACACTTAATTCACCAAAGGGATTCAGAAAGAAGGGGGAGGATAATGTTTCAGATCAACTTAAGAAGTCAGCAGTCGATATATGAACAGATTATCGATAACATCAAAGAGCTGATCATACGGGGCGTGCTGTCTGAGGACAGCGAGCTTCCGTCCATCAGGGAACTGTCACGGACTCTGACGGTGAATCCGAATACTGTCCAGAAGGCATTTAAGGAGTTGGAACGGGAAGGGTTCATCTACAAGGTCAAAGGCCGTGGAACCTTCGTCAGCCCGAGAAAGGAGACGAAGATTGATCCACAGGCAGTCAAAAGTATCTGCGCGGATATCAGAAGCAGAGTGCAGGAACTCAGCTATTTGGGAGTTCCTGCGGAAGAGATTCAAAAGATGGTATCGGACATCGCCGCCGATCCGTTTAATGAGGACAAAAAGGAGGGGTACTTATGATAAATGTCAGGAATCTGCACAAGAAGTTCGACAGAACGCAGGCTCTGGATGGAATTGAACTGACCATCAACAGGGCGTCTATCTACGGTCTTGTCGGAACCAACGGCGCAGGCAAAACGACACTGATCAGACACATGGCCGGAATACTGAAACCTGACGAAGGCGAAATACTCTTTGACGGGGAACCGGTTTTAGAGAATACGGCCCTCAAGCAGAAAATCGGACTCGTGCCGGATGAACTGTATTTTCCGAAGGGGTATTCCATCAGCGACATGGTGAGAATCTACAGCGGAACTTACGACAACTTCAATGAGGAGAGGCTGCACGAACTGACGAAGCGCTTCCATCTGGATGA
>Ga0256407_10002758_pt1 | contig 32698 bp, 11 predicted proteins | sample RumenRJG_04DNA_FD_193489 | JGI IMG/M metagenome (GOLD analysis project Ga0256407, IMG submission 193489) | Bovine rumen microbial communities from Lethbridge, Alberta, Canada - RJG_04 | ecosystem: Host-associated > Mammals > Digestive system > Stomach > Rumen | place: Canada: Alberta...
AAAAAAAAATTAATGATGATGATATAAAAAAAAATACTAATTATTATAAGAATAGGAAAATAAATTTTCAATTTTATTCATTTATGTTTGTCTCTATAATTTATTTAATTATTTCATTATTTTCATATTCATATTTGAATATAATTCATATTTTTTTATCATTTTATTTTATATCAAATTTATTAAATGTAAATTCAAAACAATTATTTCTCTTTACAAAAAAAATTATCAAAATAACTTTTCTTATTCAATTTATTTATATTCTAATAAAAGGATTTTTATTTATTACATATAAAATATTTGGTAATGAAGTATTAGAATTTAAAATTTATTTTGAAATTTTTAATATTAAATTTGAAAAAATGAAATTTTCTCTTTTTGAAATGGGAATAATAGTATTTGAATTTTTTTTATTATTCATATTTTATTCAATAAATGATTTTAATGATTCAAATTGGGAAAAATTTTATAATAAAAGTTTAAAATTTATTAAAAGTTGGAAAGGAAGTGAAAATAGTCTTTTATCATTTGGATTATATTTTATATGTTTAAGTACAATTGTTAAACCTACAATAATAAATGCTTTTTTATTATTTTTAATTTTAATTCATTTTTCTTCTGTTTTATTTAATTTAAGATTAAATCATTGGTTAAGAAAAAAAATTGCATTTTTTTTAAAATATTTTATTCCTTTTTATTTTATTATTAATTATATTTTTAATTGTCCTTGTTTTAATATTTTTTTTCAAGAATTATTTATAAAAGAAAAAGAAGGTAAAACAAAAGAACAATTATTAAAAGAATTTTATGAAAATTATGGTGTAATTGAATTATATAAAAAATCAATAAATTCATTAGAAGATTTTTATTTTGAAAATTTTATAATATTAAATATTGTTTCATTTATTTTCTTTTATTTCAGTTATTGTTCATTATTTATATTTACAAAATTAAAAAATAAAACAAATTATGAAAATAATGATATTAACAATTATCTTAAAACTGAATTAATTAATTCATTTGATAGTATGAATGAATCAATTGATGTTGCACAAGGAATAATTAGATTTTATACTGAATCAAAATATTTATCTTTATATAATAAAATTAAATTATATATTTTAAAATATTGTTTTACTCCTCAATTTTTTCTTCATTTATGTAGAATTGGTATTATTATTTGGATTAATTTATATGTTACTTATGCAAATGTTATTTTAATTATTTGGATTTTTTTAAGTATTTATATGGAAAATATGAAATTTTTGTTAAATATTACTAAATTTACTATTTTTCCTTTATTACTTTTAATTTTTGTAGTTGGTTATATTTATAATATTAAAAAATTTGAATCATTAAAACAATATAAATTATTTGGTTTAGATAATTATGAAGGTGTTTATCTTTTTTTACATATGGGGATTAAAATAACTATTATTACTTTTTTTTATATTTATATTTATATTCAAATGAAATATTTTAAATTCTATGATATACATAAAGTAGATATAGAAAATCAAAAACAATTGAAAGAAAAAGAAATTAATGAATTAATTAAAACACATTTTAAAGGGAATTATATTTTACAAGGGATTGAAATAATTTTTAAAATTATTTCTGTTATTAATTACCTTCTTGTAACAGTATTTTTTTATTTAGGTATATGTCAATCTATAAATATATTTAATGAAATAATTTTATTATTCATTTTCTCAATTTATGTATTTTCTAAAAATATAGATGAACATTATTTTGGATTCTTAGTCTTTTTAAATATTGTTTTTATATTAAAATATGTTGTTTATTTTATTTATCCAAAAACTGAAATTGATGATAATTATTTAAATATATATAATTTATTGTCATTATTATTTTATGATAATTTAAAAAACATTCATTATTCATGGATAGCTTTTTACTTTTTATATATAGAATATTGTAATTCAACAAGTATAATATTTCAAAAATGTAAAAGTAAAACATTTTCAATTTTCCAATTAATACAACAAAATAAAAAAATGGGAAATACAATAAAATTTGTTTTAATTACAATATGTGATTTTATATTTGGAGTATATATTTGGCTTATTATTCCATGTTTTATTGGTTGTTTACAATTAAAAGATAATAATTTATTATTTTTATTTCAATTATTTATAACATTTATAATTTATTATAAATATATTAGAATTGCTGGTAATAAATATCAAAATAATGAAAATATTTTCAGATATGTTTGGATTCTTATTTTTTCATCAATATTTAATTTTATTATTGTATACATTTTCCAATTTTTAAATAAGAGACCATTAAGTTTTTGGACTGCTTTATATTCACCTCAATCAAGGAGAAATTTAGAATTATTTGGTTTATTTTTATTTGATGCTGATTACACTAAATTGTTTTTACCATATATGATAATGTTTATTATTAGTATTGCATTATATGTTGAAATTGATAGACAATTAATATTAAATAATAAATCATCTGATAAAAAATTAAATCTTCAAACTTTTAGTGATGGAAGTAAAGATCTTCATAAATCTTATTTATTAAATGATGATGATTTAATTACTTATTCAACAAAAATTTATTATGTATTATATTATATTCTTCATTATTATTGGATTATTGTTTTTTTAGTTGTTGCAATTTTATCTATTTATTGGATGCTTTCTATTTCAATGTTTATTGAAATATTAATTTTTAGTTTTTATATTATGAAATCATTAAAAAATTATTATAGGAATATAATTGAAATTCCAAAAACTGAAAAAGAAAGTTTACAATTATATTATTCTCAAAAAAAAAAACATTTTCAAACAACACATTCTCTTCAAAAAGATTATTTTAATCTTGTTTGGCAATTTAATTTAACACTTATATCATTGTGTTATTTAGTAAGTATAATATTTAAATTTTTTGAAAAAGAAAAAGATACAGCCACAATGAAATTAGTAAATGCAATAGTATATATATTTGGAGTATATAGTTCAAATGAAAATAATAATAAAAAATATAGTTTTTTCAATTATTCATTTGGTTATTTTTTAATTATTGGTTTATTTAGTGTCAGAGCATATTTTTTTTCTAAATTTGAAGAAATAAAAGTTAATTTAGAAAATGCAGAATTAAGGAAAAACAATATGCCAAAGAGAAAAAGAGGAGGAAGTTTAGAGACAAAAGTTTCAAATTTAAATTTAAAAAAAAAAGAAGATATATTAAATGAAGATAATATAATTAATAATGATTCAATAAATAATTCAAATAATAATCTATTTAATGAAAATAATATTAGTGATAATTCATTTTATATTGTTGGAATAAATGATTATAATGAAAATAATAATTATTTATTAAATTTAGATGAAAGTAAAAAAAATGAAAATATTGAAATAGATAATAATGAATCAATTAAATCAAAAGATGATTCCCAAATTAAATATTTAAAAAAAAAAATAGTTAATTATTCAATTTCATTTCAAAAAGCTATTAAAGCATTTCTTGAAGTTTTTATTATTATATTACTATTATTTGCATCAATAGTAAAATTAAATATAATATCATTTATATTTTTATTTATTGTTATTTGGACATATAAAATAAAAGGATTAAATACTAAAACTATATTTTATATTTCAAGTATAGTTTTAATTCTTTTTAATCTTCAATATTTAATTTTTGTCAGTAATATTTCTTACAATACAAATCCATTTTTTAATTATGAAAAACTTGTAGATATTTATAATATTTTCCATATTCCTTGGTATATTGAACCTTTAGGAATTAAATGGGGATTTTTTTTCAGTTGTGGTGTTTATCAATATCAAATTAGGACTTTATTGATTGATGTTTTTATTTTAATTGTTTTATATTTTTATTTAGAATTTTTCTCTTTTTCAATATATGTTGTTCAATTTAATGAAAATATAAAAATTAATAAATTATATGAAAAATATAGTGAAAAGTTTTATAATTTAAGATTTTTAACAACAGAAAAATATCACAATTTTCTTTTTAATATGAAATATTCATATGATTTAGATTTAAAATTAATTTATTCAAATGATAATAACAACATTATAAATAATAATAAAAAAAAGAAAAGGGAAATAAATGATTTAGAAAATAATAAAGAAAAAGAAGTAAGAAAATTTAAAAAATTGAGAAATTATTTATTCTTAATTTTACATCAATTTGTTTTAGTATATATTTTAATATTTTCATCACTTAATCGAGGATTAATATCAATAGGTTATATTTCATTTAGTATATATTATATATATAATATATGTCATTTTTTAAGTGCAAAAAAATGGGGTTTAAAAAATGGAATAAGAGTTTTCATGAAACCTTATTTATTCTTTGATTTAATTATTCAATTTATATTCCAAATTCCTTTAGATGTCTTTAAAATAAATTCAGAAATATTTGAAGAATATATGAATATTTTAGGTTATGGAAAATTAATTGATTTTAATTCAAAAACTAATTTTATTAATAAAAGCCAATTAATAATTACATTCACTAAAATAATATGTTATTTCCTTCTTTTATTACAAGAAGAAGTATATTCATCATATGAATTCAAAAAATATATTTTAAAATATTATTATGAATATTTAAATCAATCATATATAATAGGAAAATTACATAGTTTCTTATTTAATAATCATAGAATAAGATTAATGAATGATAGACTTAATGAAGGAATAAAAATAGAAGAAACATTAGATTCATTACAAGAAATGATTGAAAATTGGAATAATAAAATTCCAAGAAAAGATTCAAATGAATATTATTCAGATATAAAATTAAAAAAAAGAAAAAATGAAATTACATTAGGAAAATTAATAAGAAAACATTGGTTAGTTAAATTAGCTTTAAATATTCATTATGGAAGTAGATATATTGATTCAAATAGAATTACTAATAAGGATGATTTATTAAGAATTTTACAAGGTGATGATTTAATTTATTCTGAATTAGATAAAATTATTAAGGATTTTGAAAATGAAAATGCTGATATATTTGATTTAAATAATAATAATATTCAAGAAATTTCTGTTGTTAAAGAGGATTTAAAACAAAAAGAAGAACAATTAAATTTAATTCAAATTAATTTAGAAAATGAAAAAAAAAAAAAAGACAATTTTCAATCTAATCTTGATTTTGATAAAGAAGAAGAAATAAAATTAAAAAAAGAAGAAATAAAATTAAAAGAAGAAGAAAATGAATTAAAAAAAAGATTAACAAAAGAAATAAATAAAAATAAAGAAATTGATTCAGATGTTTTTTTTCCAAGTGCCGAATATTATGAAAAAAAACATAAAATAAGAGAAAAATTTTTTAAATTTTATTTTTCAAAAGGAAAATTATTTTTATTTTTTATTAAATCAATTTATATTTATATAATAGAAAATTTTGAATATGTATGTTATTTTTTTATGATAATTGATAATTTTGCTTATGGAAGTTTAATTTCAATTTTTTGGACTGTTTTAGTTTTTGTATTTGGAATTATTCAATATCCAAGACCAAAAAAAGGTTTTTGGAAATTTTGTTTATTTTTAAGTTCAACTGTTATTTTTATTAAATTTGTTATTCAATTAAATTTTATTAATATTATCTTAAAAGAAAATTCTGAATATGAAAAATTAAAAACTTTTTTTAATAATCTTGAAAATAAAGATTCTATTTTGTCTAGATTTGGATTTAAAAGATATAAAGAAAATGAATTTATGCCATTATTTAAATATTTAATTTTTGATTTTTTAGTTTTGACTGTTTTATTAATAAATCAATTTTTATTAATTAAAAAAGGACTTTGGTATGATATTGAAAATGATTATGAAACAATAGAAGAAGCAAATAAAAGAATTCAATATTATAAATCAATTGATGCAATAAATAAATTTAGTTTAATCCCAGAAATTTTAACTTATAATGATATACAATCAATATTTGGAGATCCAGTTAATTATGAAAATCAAGGTTTATATAAAAAAATTATATCTTTTATTAATAATAATATAAATTATATTAGAAATGAAAAACCTGGGAAAGATTTTTATTTTTTATATACTTCTTTTCAAATAACTATTATTATTTATATAATATTATTTTATACAAGAATGGAACAAGATAAATTATTATTAAATGATGATAGTTTACAAGTAAAACAATTTTCTAATAATATTTTAATTTTCCTATTTATACATTTATTTTTTTGTGTATTTGATAGATATATTTATTTAAAAAATTCAAGAAAAATTAAAAAAATAGAATATAAAATTTATGATAAAAAAACAGGTCTAGATGTAACAAAAACATTAATAAATCAAAATAAAAAATTATCAAAATATGATGATGCATTTGAAGAATTAAAAAATTCAACAAAATATGAATTAATTTCTTATCAAAATCAAGGAGTTCAAATTAGTATTGTCTTCAAATTTATTCTTCAAATATTTTCAGTAATCTTTATTCATATTTTTATTTTTTGGTATTTACCAAAAATTGGTTCAAACACAAATATAATGATTAGTTTAAAAAATATATCATTTGTAAATGAATTATTTACAAATAATTTCATTTTAATTTTTTATATTTTATATTGTTTCTATTTTACTTTTTCAGGTCTTCAAATAAAATATGGTTTAGCAGGAATGAGAAAATTATCTTCATTAATGGCAGGATCAAGTATGACATATTATATTATATTTAAAACTTTTAAAACAATTCCATTTTTATTTGAATTAAAAAATTTTATTGATTGGTCATTTACACCAACTGCTTTAGAAATTTGGCAATGGTTAAAATTTGAAGAAATAAATGCAATGTTATTTATTAGTAAATGTTATAATAAATCATATATGGGAAGAAGAATTGGAACTAAAAGAACTTTATTTTTAAAAATTACTATGGGTTGGTCTTTATTAATTTCAGTTTTATTATTTATTTTCAGTCCTTTACTTTTATTTTCTTCTTTAAATCCTTCAACTCAATTAAATTCAATTATTGGAACTTATATGAAAGTTCAATTTTATTTTAATAATAGTATTCAAAGTGGTAATTTAACACTTTTAGAAAGTTCTACTTCTCAAATTAAAAATTTTGATAGTGATTTATATAAAAATTTATCAACATCAAATAACACTGATCCTGAATTAAAAATGTATTTAGGTTATTATAAAGATAGACAAATTCAAAATGTTACAATAAGAGGATATGGTGATTTTAATTGGGATATTTCTCCTCAATCATATGAATCTCTAATAAAAAATATTAAAGATAATTCATATACATTTTCCTTACGTTTAACATATTCTTTTACTAGAAAATATGGTAAAAGTGATGAATCATTATATAGATATGAAGAATATAATTTAACCCAAGAAGATTTAAATAAATTATTTATTAGTGATAATTTAACTAATTTAACATCAAAGTATATTTATTTAACTAATTCATTTTCAAAATTTTTAAGAGTTCCATCTGAAGAAAGACCAATACCTTTAATACCAGATAAACAAAGTATAAATTTAAGTTTAATAGTAGATAATGAATATATATATTGGTATATTAAATCAATAAATAATAAAAATAATAATGATTTAGAAGGAATAGAAATTACAACTTTTTCAGATGAATTTTCTTCATTAACTTTTGGTTATAGTGTATTAACATTCTATATGGCTTTTATTTTTGTTGGTGGTAATTATTTAAGATCAATTTTCCTTGGAAGTGCTGAACTTGTTATGTTTTATGAAATGGTTTTACCTAATAAATTATTAAATGTTTGTGAAGGAATTAGAATTGCAAGAATTAAGAAAGATTATTTAAAAGAAGAACAATTATATTATTTATTAATTGATTTAATGAGATCTCCTGAAATGATAAAGAAAATTACTAAATCTAGTTTGATTTTTATTCAAGAAAATAATATTAATAGAAATAATGAAAAAAAAAATAAAATTGAAAGTGAACCTATTATTGAAGATTTTAATGAGGAAAGTAGAAAATCTTTTAATAGAAAATAAAATATTATAATTTAGTTTTAATAGAATTAATAAATTATTATAATTATTTTTAATATTTTATTTTTTAATTCTTTTTTTTTTTATATATTTTATTGTTTTTGGAAGTATAAATTTGTGATTTAAATTATCAAAAATTTCTAAATTTTTTTTATAAAGAGAGAAAATAATATTTGAATTTTTTTCTATTTTTTCTATATTTTTATTTTTTTTAATATTTACAATATGAATGTTTAAACCAGCATCTTTTGAGAGATGTGGATATCTTTTTAATAAATATCTTCTAAAAATATAAAATACATTATCTTCCATATCTTCAAGATAATCACCAAAATTAATTAAATTTGCAGTTGAATCTCTTAGAGTAATAAGATTTGAATCTTTACTTTTAACATATTTAAAATGTTGAAATTTTTTTTTTTTAATTTTTTCTTTTAAATCAAAGTAAATATGATTATTAATATTTTTATTTATTGATTTAGAATCATCTCTTTCAGTAAAATATTTTTTAAGATTTTTACTATCTGAAGTTTTTTCACTCAAATTATTAATTAAACCTTCTTTTATAACAAATGCATTTCTTGATAATTGATTATAAATTTTTGGTACTTCTTTAATTAATTTTACTGATTTTTGAGAAATACATCTTTTCATTTTTATTTTTTTTTTCTTTATATTTTTTGGAGAATTTAATTTAGAATTATATTCATCCCCTTTTTTTTTTTCTTTTGAAGGAGATGATTTTAAATTAAAAACACTTTTACTTTTACAAAATTTTAAATCCCTATCATTACTTAATGAACCAGATAAACTAAATGAATTTCTTGAATTAAATATTGATGATTTTTTAATATAATCTTTTAAAAAATTGAATTTTTTTGATATATTAAAAGCAGAATTAATTCTTTTATGACTTTTTTTACTATTAATTTTTCTAATTTCATCTTCTTTATCTTTATCTTTATTAAATGTAATTAATAATCCTGATAAATGACTATTTGCAGTTTTTGCTAATAAATCTGTATTTGATGAAATTTCTCCTTCTTTTTTATTTAATTCTTTATTAAATGATGGAATATTTTTTTCTGTTTTAATTCTAGAAAAAGTATTTCTAAATGGATATTTTATTAGTTTAATATTTAAATTTTTTCTCTCTGAAAAACTTCTTCCATTAAATAATGACATTATAAAATTTAAAATATTTAAAAAAGAAATTATATATTTTATATTATTATATTAACTATAATAAAATTAATTTCTTCTTAGTAAATGAGAATAAATAAGATTACTTCATGTAATTTTAATAATAATTTAACAAAAGTGAAAATAAAAAAAATATATCAAGTTTGGAAAGGAAGAAATTATTTTTTATTTAAAGGAAATATTTTTGTAGGTGTACAATTTTATTATGGTTTATTAACAAATTTATATATTCATATTTATACTTGGATTTATATAATTTATGTTGTGATGGTATATAATTATTTATTTTAAATAGAAATTAGATAATTCAATAAGAATAATTCTATTTATTATTGAATTAATTTTATATATATTCACTTTTATTAATGAATTAATATTAATTTTTTCTGATCCTGGTGTATTACCAATTTTTAATAGAGGAAAAATAAAAAATATTTTTATTGATGATAAAAATAAATTAGATAATATTAGAGGTATTAAATATAAAATTAAATTTTGTTATACATGTCATATATTTAGACCTCCTGGGTGTTCACATTGTAAAAAATGTAATTTTTGTATTGAAAAATTTGATCATCATTGCCCTTATATTGGAAATTGTATTGGGAAAAATAATTATAAAAATTATTTTTTATTTCTTTCAACTTTTGTTTTATTATCTTCTCTTAATTTAATAGGAAATATTTATATAATAATAAAATTGTTTAAAACAAAATACAAAAAAAAACCTAATATATTTATGTCAAAAGAATATATATCTATTATTTTATTAATTCTATCCTTAACTGTAAGTTTAATTTATATATATGTATTTTAGAATTTTATTATTTTATATAAAATATTTCGTCATCATATAGGTTTTATTTTTAGGAATATTACTACATATTCAAATATAAAAATGGTAGAAATTTTTGCAATGTATGGAAATCCATTTTCAAGAAAAAATTGGAAAAAAAATCTTATTCAATCTTTATTTACAAAATATTATAAAAGGATTTGTTTTACTGATAATATTAATATTTCAAGTTTAAACATTACCAGTTCAATTAATATAAATCCTTTAAAAGTTTCTTCTTTATCTTTAAATAGTTCTCATAGTGAAATTTTAATAAATAATAAAAACCAATCAATAAATAGCAATAATCATTTAAAAAAATTAAATACAGATATTTATTCTAATAATATTGATAATAATACTAATATTAAAATAAATATAAAAAAATTTATATCAGAAAATCATTGTGATAATAATAATGATAATGATGAAAATTTAATAACAATATTAAATCAAAAAAATACATTTAAAACAGAAACAACATCCCTCAATCATATGTTAAAAAAAAAATTTATAAAACCCATTTAATTAATTATAATAAATTATTATCAAAATAATATACAAAAAAAAGAAGATAATATATAAATATTTAATATAAAAAATTATCAAATAAATATTAAATTATATTCATATAACTCCCAAAAAAAAAAAAATTAAAATAAAAAAAATCAAAAAAAAAAATATAAAATAAACAAAAAAATGTCAAACGAAGGACTATACTGGGATAGTACCCCATTCATACCAATGGGTGGAGTAACAACAGCAACAACAGGTCAAACAGCTGACTTATCAATACGTGCTGATTTATATAATCCAGGAACAGCAGCAACTCCAGAAGCCCAAGCAAAATTTCGTAATACTCGTCATTTAATTCCAGGAATAAAACAATTACATTATGGTGTATACAATGATCCAAAAGATTATGAAGATTTAGTTCATGGTGTTCCTACAAAATCATCAGATCATGTTCCTGATTGTATTAAAGGTAGTAATTTAAATGGAAATAAATATTTTATGAATCAAATTGCAGAATCACAATATCCATCTAATAAAAGAGAACCTCTTGGTAAATCAATTATGAGAAATTATAATTTTCCTGAAGAAGTAAAATCTGATGGTTTTCGTTTTGGTATTCCTACTAAAGGAATTATGAATGCTAAGGATGTTATTTATAATGGTGCATTACTTGATGAACCTCCTGATGTTAAGAAATTATATAATAAAACACATGGTTTTACTGATCCAGGTGAACAACAGAAAAGAGATTATAAATGGATGTTTGATCCTGAAAATCATATTTTTGGTTATTATATTGATAAAGAATTAGATGGTGCTAAAAAAAGTTTAATGACTGATAATTTATATAGTCCTTATCCAGAAACTAAAATTGTTGATAAGAGACTTGAAGATTTTCGTTCAGCAACAACTGATATGTTAGGTAAAAGTAAATATTTTGGTACACTTAATCCTAAATATGGTGATGATTTCGCATATGGGAAAAGATCTAATTTTGGTGATCAATGGAATGCTGGAAGATGCATTCATGGTGATGCTAATTCTGTTACTCCTAAAGTTGTTGCTCCTGATGTTGATTTAGGAAGAGATTATCATTATGCTCAAAAATTAAAGACTCTTCAACCTATTGAAAGAGATCCTAATAAAGTTTATGGTGTTCCTAGTATTAGAAGTGATTTACCTAAGAGAGAAGTTAAAAAAGTTACTGATCCTAAAAATTATGGTGATGAACCTGATGTTTATGAATTGTTATATCCTCATCCTTGTGCTATTAGAAATGTTCATGATGAAGATTTTGATGTTTTATATACTAAAGATGAAATTTATGCTCTTATGAAAAAATATGATTTTCAAATTCCTGAAGAGGAATATAATTTAATTTATCAAGTTGGATTAAAGAATTATCCAAATGAAGAAGGAAAAATGTCACCCAAATCTTTTATTAGTACTATGAGAAATTTGAAGAGAGAATATCAAAAATATAGAACTTTGGTTAATGCTGCTTGTTAAGTTTTATTGTGATAAAAATATATTTTTTTTAAATTGAAAAAAATAAATTTTTTTTTTTAATAAAACAAATTCAAAAAATAAAAAAAATATTTAATTATCTTATAATTTTTTCAATTATAAAAATTCTTTTTATATTTAACTTATTTAAATATCTAATTTAACTTATTTTTTAAAATTGTATTTAAATAAAGGCATTAAAGCTGAAGCATCATCAATATCACCACTAACTTCAAGCCATAAATATGTTTTTTTATCATCAAGTGGAGTTTTACTATTAGCTTTATAAATATCTTCAATTTTTTGATCAAATCTATCTTTATTAGAAGGCATAAATGTTTGAATAATATTTACATTATTTGATGAAATAACACTAATATCAACATTATAAGTTTTTTTAATATAATCAATAAATTCTTTACAAGTTTTACTTCCATCAATAATAATTTTATCCCATACAGTCCATTTAGGAGGAATAGCTTTAACAGGTCCTAATAATAATTCATCATATGCTTTATCTTCCATTTTAATAACTTCAGCAGGTTCTGTCATTACAAATAAACAAATTGCTAAATTAAGAAAACAATTTCTCATAAATTCAATTTTATCAGTTTGTAATAATGTGTATAATTGTAATGAAACAATACCAGTAATTGCTGCTGTTGTTGTTGCTATAGCAGGAATAATTTTACCAGCAATCATTTTAGTTTTTTGTCTATCACTTTCTTTAATTTTATAATTCCTAGCTCTTAAATTTGAGCAAGCATGAATAAAATCAATATGACCATTTGAATCATCATCTTTTTCAAAGTCTTCAGGATGCATTTTTGAAGGATCTGCTTTTGTTTTATCATAAAGTGTTAATTCCTTCATTAAAGCTGCTAATTGTGAATCTTCTTCAGCTTGTAATTTTTCAGGATCAGTTGGTTGTGGATCTGGGTCATCATCTTTTACTTTTATTGTTACATTTTTTGGAGTGAATGGTGGGATTTTAACTTTACTAGAAACTTCTTTAATATAATTATCATCATTTTTAGCTGGAATTGAAAGTGCTCTTGCTAAAATAATTGCATATTCTTTAACAAACATTAAACAAAGAGGTTCATTTGCATCATATGGTATTGGATGTGGTACTCTTTTTGATCCACTCCAAAACATTGATCCATCTTGATTTTTATAATCTTCTGGGAAATTATGTAAAAGTTGTGATATTCTATAATGATAATTTTCTGTATATTGCATTACTGCATATTCAATTACTTTATCAAATGATTGTTCAGCTTCGAGAACAACAATATCTTTAATTGTTTTTAATTTTTGTAATTGAAGAGTTGTATTACCTTCTTTTTTAAGATCTTTATAAAATTCTTCTGGATTTTCAACTAATTTTTTAGCATCTGCAACAACATCAGTAAAATATTCATTAAAATGATCTCTACCCCATTCAATACAATGTTCAATCATTGATGGGAAATTATGCATAGTACACATTGGAACTGATTCTTGAACTGGATCTTGAGTATCATTATAGCAAGAAGTTACTTTTGGAACAATCATTTGTACATGAGCTTTAGTTCCTAATGTACCAGAATCAATAAGTGGTCTATTATATATTGTACATTGATTATCAACATATTTTCTAGCTTGGATATTATCAACTGCATTAATTATAAATGTTTGATCATACCAAAAATCATCAGTAAATATGTGTTCATTTTCTGGTCCAACACGTGATTGTAAATCAACACAATTAAATGCTGGATTCATTTTTTTTATTGCTTGACAAGCACATTTTGATTTTGAATTACCAACATTATCTTTTCTAAAAAGAAATTGTCTATTTAAATTACTAACTTCAATATTATCATTATCTGTTACAGTAACTTTTTTATTATTTTTAGTAGAAATACCCATTAAAGCAAAATTCTTAAGGAATTCACAACCTAAAGCACCAGCACCAATCATAAATATATTTGAATTTTCTAATTTATCTTGAATTTCATTTCCATAAATTGCAATTTGATCATCATAACGAGAATTTTTTAATGTTCTATCAGTATCATCTTTTAAATTTGCAACAGTTTCAAAGAAATCAAAATATAACCATTGATCAATTGGTGTATATTTACCAGTGAATTTAACAATTTCTTGAGCAACTATTCCTCCTAGAAAAGCACAAATAGGTGAAATTTCACTTCTTGCCCAATTAGCAACATTTCTAACAACTTTTTCATCCCATTCTTGTGAATTTTCAATCCATTTTACTTTCTTTTCTTTTGCATCATCATAAATTTTTTTAGCTAATTCAACAACTTTATCAGCATCTTCTTTTTTATTTAATTCAGGTAAAGCTTTTTTTTCTTTATAAAAATCATGAACAGCCATAAAAGCACAATGTAATAATTCATTTCTACCAAATTTACTTAAATCAATAGGTTCAATAGGATGATCAGTATAAGGAACTTCCATTTTATCTTTAAGTGACATATAATCTTTTGGTTGTGGAACTTTAACTTGTTCAATAATACCACCACTAGTATATTCACCATAATTACTAGTATCATCAATAGAAAATGAAATAGAAGAAATAAATTTAATTTTTCTAGGTTTACCATCATTTAATTCAGTCATTCCACCTACTTCTCTAAAAGTAACATATTCACCATCAGCAAGAGCTAATTTCCCACCACCAATACTATCATCAATAGTAACAACACCTTCTTTATCTTTTGTAATAATTCTAGCTAAATAAGTTTTACATTCTTCACCATTATTATCTCTAATTTGATGATTTAAACCAAAATCAACGAAACATAAACCAGAAATACCAAGTGCAGCTGAGTATATAAAACCAATTTTTTTTTCTCTACATAATTCATCTATTTTAATTAAAGTTTCTTTATCCATTAATTCAGTAATAACTACAACATGATACGATGGTACTTTACTTAAAATATCGTCTCCATCCATAATTGAACAGTGAACATATGGATTTAATTCAGCTAATTTTGAAAGACATGCTTCATCTCTTCTTTTTTTTCCTATATCTTCTTCAGTTAAAAAAAAGTTGTTTCCTAAATCTTGAATTTTTGCTTTTTCTGGGTCATAAATTGTTACTGAATGTGGTCCTGCTAATATTATGTTTTTTGCTGTTTCTACTCCTAATCCACGGAGACCTATTAATAATACATCCATTTTTATTAATTTTCCCATTGTTTCCATTCCGAATGTTCCAATTTGACGAGAATATAAATTTGTGTCTACTTTTGAATCTTCTGCTGACATTTTTTTATCTTTTTTAATATAAAATTTTTTTTTAGGTATGATTTTTATATTATTTTGAGGAATTATTTTTTTTTATTTTTTAGTTCGAAGTAAATTAAAATAGTTTATTATATATATTTTAGTAGGAGATATGATGAATTTTATTATATATATTTTTAATTTAAATTTTACATTTATTTTTTTTAATGTTTTTTTTCTAGAATATTATTAAAATACAATTCCCTATATTAAATATTTAAATAGATAAATTTAAATATTAATTCAATAATTTTTAGTAAAAATAAAAATTAAAAATAAAAAGAATTTAAAAAAAGCAATCTTATGCATAATCAAATAAGAAAGAAATTCCTCCTTTATGTCCTTGAATAGGTTTAATAAAAAACATATTTCTACTCATAGCTTGACTAGTAAAAGTAACATTAGCCATATTAGGATGATTAACTTCATACATACCTTCAAGACACAATTTCATATTAAGATTTCTATTCGAACCATTTTCAAATCCAATATAATATCCACCTTGAACTCTATGAACATATTGTTTCAAATAACCATTTTGATCTAAATTCTCAGGAGGTTCAGCAAAAACTTCTTTAGCAATTTCTTGTGTATTTTGAGGTTGACTTTGACTTGGGGTTTGAATTTTATTAATATTTGAACTACTTGAAGGTGCATTTCCTCTTTGACCACTTGCTTGTCTTGCTGATGTTTTTAATTCATATGAATATAATGATGAATAAGTATATGGTAAATGAGCAAAAAGATCAAATCCACCTGGATATACTGTTTTTGATATTGATTGAGCTTTTTCATTATTTCCTTCTAAATAAAAATCTGCACATCTTGAACGATTTTTAAATACTAATGTATCTGTTAATGTTACATCGTATTCTCCTTTTGAGTTATCAAATAATATGAAATTAAATGGAAATTCACTTCCTTGTTTTTTACTTTGGTAAATTATACCTTTTGCATAATCTTGACCTTGAATATTTTTTTTACAATAATCGTATAAACCTTCACTGAATGCTTGTTTAATGTCTTTATTATTTTCTTCATATATACCTACTGGAGATGATGAATAACATGATAAATTATAGCAATGTGGTTTTTGACCTTGAATATAACGGAAGTTAATATCTGAAATAAGATAATATGTACCCTTATCAAGATCAACTTCAATTGCATTTTCCATTTCCCCATTACCATTTGCTTTTACATATTTATTATTTTTATCAACTAACATAATATAATTAATGACAGGATTTTGATAACCACCAGTTTTTAATTCAATTCTAGGATTTTTTTGATGTAATTGAATATAAGCATGAGTATTATTATTAATAACTTCAATTCTAGAAATAACAGCACCTCTATTAGTTTTAACTTTAGGAACATGCATATAACTATAAACATAGTCAGAATATAAATGACAAATACCAATAACTAAATAATAAGTAATAAAATCTTTATAACTCATCCAAAATGAACCATCATTAGTATTTTTAACAAAACCACATTGTTGTTTAATATCAGCAGTCCATTTTCTACTAGTATCACACCAATCACCAGACCATTCACCATTACCCCATGGATTTCTAATATGAACAAGTTTTTCTCTTCCAGAATTAGTATTAACTTCTTTAACACCTAATAAAGTATAAGCATGACCAGGAACTAAACCATTTTCTTCAATTCTCAAATTATAAGTATCTCCAGATGTACCAGCAGTCATAATAAAACCTTTTTTTTCTGCAATAGCTAAAGCATTCCAAATTTCATCTGCTTTATTAGCAGAAACTCTTATTTTTTCAGAATGAGTATTAGTAATAACATCAAAAACTTCATGAGGTTCACCACCAATTGCTTTAGCATAATTACCATTTAATTTAGCCCAAGCTTTTTCTAATAAAATAACCCATAATTCATTTCCATTTGTTGATGTAAAAGCAAAATTTTTACCCCAAGTTCCATAACAAGGAATATAATCATCAACAAGAACTAATTGCCATAAACCATTAATTCTATAATAACAGCCATAACAATGTTCAGATGATTTTTCTTTAATATAAAATAATCTTTCAATTAATTTTGGGAATTTACATAAAGCAGCAACAGCACTTAAGAAATAACAATCACCTAAACCACCTTGTATAATATCATCAGCTAATATACCTTGATAGAAAACTTGATAATTTTTAGAGTTAAAAATATTTTCTGCTCTTGCCCAAGAAATTTTTTCCCAACCTTCAACATCATAATCTTCTATTCCTTCTGGATAAGACCATCTTCCATAATTATCAACAGGGCATAAATTTTTTTTTACAGGTTGGAATAATTCATCAGTATATATTGAACCTGGTTCACACATTTTTTGTCTACGATAAATTTTAACATCATTTGGTATTTCTACATTTTTAATTGATACAATTTGAGTTTGTTGTTTTTTCTTTTCTTCTTCTTCTTTTTGTTTTTGTAAAATTTTCTTCTCTTCTTCTTCTTTTAATCTTTTTCTTTCTTCTTCTTCTTTTCTTAAAGCTTCCTGAGCATCATAACCTAATTCTTTAGCAATAATATTTTTTTCATCTTTATTTAATAAATCAACAATTGCATTTTTATCTTTTTGAAGTTCATTTAAATATTCTTCTAATTGTTTTCTAGTATCACCACTTGTTTTATTTATCATCATTTGCAATTGTTCAATTTTACTATTTATAAGTGGTAAATCATTTATATTTAATATTTTTTCTTCTTGTTTTTGAGCTGCTGCTTCTTCTTCTTGTCTTCTTCTTTCTTCTTCTTCTTTTCTTCTTTGTTCTTCTTCTCTTTTTCTTTGTTCTTCTAATTCTTTTTGTCTTTTTTCTTCTTCTGCTCTTCTTCTTTGTTCTTCTAAAATTTGTTGCTGTCGTTCTAATTCTCTTTTTCTTTGTTCTTCTTGTTGTCTTTTTATTTCTGCTTCTCTTCTCTTTTGTTCTTCTATTCTTTGTAATTCTAATCTTCTTTGTCTATCTTGTTCAATTTGAATTTCCATTTGTCTTCTTTTTTCCTCTTCTTCTCTTTTTTTTCTTTCTTCTTCAATTCTCTTTTTTTCTTCTGTAATTCTTTTTTCTTCTTCTCTTCTTTTTTTTTCTTCTTCTAATTTTTTTCTTTCTTCTTGTTTTCTTTTTTCTTCTTGAATTCTCATTTTTTCTAATTCAGCATCTTCTTTTTGTAATTGAGCAGCTTCAGCTTGTCTTCTAAGAGCTTCTTTATGAGCTTTACTTAACATATTAACAATAGGACGATTATTTCTTAAAGTTTCTAACATTTGAACTTTCTGTGCCATAGTATAATTAGTTTTTTTACCTTTATTTTCATCATCCATTAATGAAAGTGCTTTAATAACTGTTCCAATAGTTTGTAAAATAAAAACTCCTTGATTTTTTGCTAATTTCCCTCCCATATTTTTCCAATTATTTTGTGCTCTTGTAAATGATTGCTTTAATTGTTCTTGTGTTAATTGTTGTTGTTGTTGTTGTTGTTTTTTTTTCTTATTACTACCACTATCAGAATCACCAAAGAATCCAAATAAATTATTTTTAACATCATTAAAATGATCCTGAATACTACCTCCATCGAATAAACTACCAATACCAAAACCACCTTTTTTCTTTTTTTTTCTTCCTTGAAGATCACCACCTTGATTATCATCTTCACTTTTTTTTCCTCCAATTAAACTTCCAATACCATCAACAACACCTCCAACTACATTTCCTAATAAACTACTACCAGAACTTTTATTATTATCATTACCAGCAAAACCTTTAGCAATAGAATCACTGAAAGTACTTAATAAAGAATCAAATTTATTAGAATCTAAAAGGAAACTTGCTGGACTTGATTTTTCTTCATCTTTATTACCTCCTCCAAATAATCCACCAACAGCTCCTAATAATTTAGATCCAATTCCTCCTTTTTTTCCTCTTAATAAATCAGAATGTTTTTTATTTTGTTGTTTAGTGAAAAAATTTTGTGCTTCATTTAAAAGTCCTTTTGCATCTATTTTTATTTTTCCTTTACCTGTTAATGGATCTTTATGATAAAATCTCTTTACTAAAGGACGAATTTCACTATAATCAACACCTTTTACTTTATCTTTAAATTTTGGATTAAAAAATGCATCATCAGGTATTAAAGGTTGAAGTAAGTTTTCAGCTAAGACTTTTTCATCATTTACATTTTTTAACATTTCCTCTTCATAAATTGGTTTGTCATTATTAATAAAATCTTCACTTATTTCATTTTCATCTTTATTAACATAAGGATTTGTTCTAATAACTTCTTCAAATCTAGGTTTAATATAAGTTATTTTATTATCATAAACTTCAATTTCAAACCCTTGAACTTGTTTCCCAATAACACCAAATAAAAATGGTTCTCCTTCAGGTTTCCCAATAAATAACGTTTTCCCAGATCTACATTTAAATCCAAGAAAAGTAACATGATCAGTATAAGTACCAAAAACATTAGTAATACCATCTCTCCCATTAATATCAGGAAATTTTTCCTTTAATTCTTCAGGTCTTTCTTCTAAAATACCTAAATTAATTTCTAAAGCAATAAAATATTCATTTCCATCTTTATTTAAAAATAAATCATTTTTAAAAAAATCATCATAATATAATTGAATACCCATAATTTGTTCTCTAGATTCATCAGTAATAACAGAAAGTTTACTTATTGCATAATGATTTTGTGCATTATTAGTTTGATAATGAATAGCATGTTCTAAATTATTTCCATAACCTTCACCTTCTTTAATAAGAGTTTTATTATATAATTGATTAAAAAAATTTTTTGTGTTATCTGATAATTTTTTCCCTCCTTCTTGAATACGATAATACATTCTTATCATTCTACGGAAAGTTATATATTTTTTTCTCTCTCCTACTATTTGTTTAAAAACTTCGGTTAAATCAGTTTCTTTTTCTCCAGTTAATGTTCCGAAACATTCTTCGAAACGAGGAAATGATGCCATATCTTTGTATTGATCAAAGAATAGGAAGTCGCATATTATTTTTATCTTTTCAAAATATTCTGAATCTATTTTCATTGAATCTTGCTTTCTTCGTCTTCTTGGTTTACTCATATTTTATTTTTAATTTATATTTTTTATATTTTTGGGATTTTTATGTTTTTTATTTTTTATTTTTTTTAAACGTTTTATTTGGATTTTATTATTGATTTTGGAATAAATATTATTATGGATATTAAATTATTATTCTGAAATATAATTATACTATTAATATACCAAAACGTATTTTATGAAAATTATTGTATAAAAATTTTTAATTATTTTAATTCAAATTATTATTAAATAATAATATTTTATTTAAATGATAGAAATTGTTAAAGATAATGAAATTAATGATTCAAATTCTAATTCAAATAATAAAACTTTAAATAGTTCAATTGATGAGAAAATTTATTTAAGTATAAAAAATAATATTCAAATAATTGAAAAACCATATAATAATAATTTAGGAAGTCTATGTGAATTATTCCTATCAGAAATGTTTTCAATAGAATTATTAATTGAATACTTAATAAAAAAAGAAGATCATTCCTCAATAGACATCTTATCAAATCTTTTATTTGATAAAAAATATACATCAAAAACATTTTTTTACTTACCACAATTATGTTCATTAGTAAGAGGAAAAAATTATATAAAACCAATTAAAAATTATATAACTTATAAAGCAGCAGAAGATAATATGTTTGCAGTATGTGCAAATTGGATTTTTGATTCATATATTAAAGATTTAGAAGGTAAATCAAAACAATTTGATAAATGTATAGAAGATATTGAAATGAGTTTAATTAATGGAGTTAAAATTTCTAATGAAGATGATTATGATAATCAATTTTTTATTAATAAAAGTGCAAAATTAAATCATTTTGATAATACAATTGGATTTTATGCTAAATTAAAAAAAATATGTGATAAATTAAAATTACTTAAACCAGGGCAAGATAAAAAAAATAATTCTCCAAAAACATTAAAACAAACAAGAAATCAATATTTAAGACAACATTTAATAAAAATAAATAAAAAAATAAATCAATATTTAAAAAAAGAATTTAATTTAGAAAATAATCCTTTTGCAGGTTATATTCTCCCATTTGAAAATAGTTCAAATAAAATAATAATAAATTTCAATCCAAATCATTCATTTTGTTTTTCAACAAAAGCAAGAGTTCCAATAAAATTAACATTTGAATGTATAAACTTAAATGAATTACGTCAAAAAAAATTAAATGAAAATTCAGAAATAAAAAATGTAAATATCGAATCAAATGACATAGATGATTTAAATCAAATAATAGAAGAAAAAGGATTTGATTCAGAAGAAGAAGAAGAAAAAGAAAAAAAAAGTCAAACAAATTCAGAAAAAGAAAAAACAAAAAAAATATTAGATCAAATAAAATATCAAAATGAACATCCAGAAGAAGAAAAAGAAATAGAAATAGAAAATATAATATCAATACAAACAACAACAGAAAATCAAACAAAAGCAGATGACTTAGTAAATAATAATATGAAAGATATTTTTGGTCAAAATTGGTCAACAATAACATTAGAAATCCAATCAAAAAGTCAATATAAAAATTATAAATCATTATCAATTGAATCATTCATATATAAATCAAATGATGACTTAAGACAAGAAGTAATGACAATGCAATTAATAAAAAAATTCAATGAAATATTTAAAAAAACAAATTTACCTCTTCATCTTCATCCATATGAAATAGTAATAACATCAAGTCAAAGTGGTTTAATTGAATTTTTACCAGATACAATATCAATAGATGCTCTTAAGAAAAAATTATTAGAATATAAAATAACATTTAATCAATTTTTTCGTGCATACTTTAAAGAAAATTTTGAAGAAGCTCAAAAAAATTTTGTAGAAAGTCTCGCAGCATATTCAATAATATCATATTTAATATCAATAAAAGATAGACATAATGGAAATATTTTATTAGATAAAAAAGGTAATTTAATTCATATTGATTTTGGTTTTATATTAGGAATATCACCAGGTGGAAATTTAAATTTTGAAAATGCACCTTTTAAATTAACTAAAGATTATATTCAAGTAATGGGTGGTATAGAATCTGATATTTTTTTATATTTTAAATCTATTTTCTATAAAGGTATTATTGAATGTAAAAAATATGTTGATATTTTTTCTAATATTGTTGAAGGTATGGGAATTGGTGTTCCTATGCCTTGTTTTAATGGGAAAAATATTAAGGAAGTTGTTAATAATTTTAGAGAAAGATTTTTGTTGACTTATAGTGATGAAGAAATATTAAATATTGTTAATAATTTAGTTGATAAAGCTTTGAATAGTTGGAGAACTACACAATATGATATTTTTCAAAAGTTAACTAATGGGATTATTCCTTAATTTAATTATAAAAAATAATATTATTTTTTTTATTTTTTTGTATATATTAAAATAAAAGTATGTATAAATTAAAAATATGAAAGACTATTTATTTATAAAAAAAATTTTTTTTTTTAATTTTTTTTTTTTCTGTTTAAATGTAATCATCATAATATAATGAAGGAAAATTTTTTTGACGTTCTATTTCATACCAATTTTTTGGTATTTCTTCTAATTTTTGTTTATAAGTTTTATTTTTATTTAATTTATATTCTATAATTTCACAACTTATATTTGACATTGCTGATGCAATTAATTTATGTTCTTTTTGCATTCTTTCAAATAATTCTTCATTTTCATTTTTTAAATTCATACATTGAATTGTTAATTTATCTATTTCTTCTTTATTTATTGATTCTTTTATTTTTGATTCATTTTCTTTTTGCTTTTCTAATTCTTCTTTTAATAATATTATTTCTTTATCTTTTTCCTTTTCTTTTATTAAATAATTATTTTTAATATCATTTATTTTTTTTTCATATTCTTTTATATTTTTTTCATATTCAATTTGTGTATTTTTTATTTCTAATTGAGTTTGTTGAAATGATTCTAAACATTTTTCCTTTTCTAAAATAGCTAAATTTTTTTCTCCTAAAAGTTTATTTTTTTCACTATTAACTTCAGTAATATTATTTTTTAATTTTTGAATTTCTGCTTTTAATTCTTCATTTTCAATATTTAAAGTTTCTATTTCATTTTCATATTGTACTGTTTCTAAATTTATTTGTGTTGAATCTAAATTATTATTATTATTAATACTTAATCTAGAAACTCTATTTAAAGATAATCTTGAATTAATTGATGTATCAATTATTTTCATTTTATCATCTAATATTTTGTATTGTTTTTTTTGTTCTTCTAATTCTAAATTTAATTGATTTTGAATATTAATATTTTTTCTTTTTTCTTCTTCAAGTGTAAATTTGTCAATTGTTAATTGTGATATTTTTTTATTTAATGAGCCTATATCATTATTTAATCTTTTTATATTATTATTTTTATTCTCAATTTCATTTTCTAATTCATTTATTTTTTCATCTTTTTCTTTAATTAAATGTAAATCTTTAACTCTATTTTTCAATTTTGCATTTTCCATTTTTAAATCTTTATATGATAAAAGTTCATTTTCTAATGAAATTTTTTTATCATTTAATTGATCATATTTATAATTAATTGACTTTAATTTTTCTTCTAAATTTTTAATTATTTTTATTTTATCTTCAACAATTTTTTCAAATTCACCTTGCATTCTATCATTTCTTTCTTTTTCTTTAATTAAATCATTTCTTAATAAATCATTACTTTCTTTTAAAGCATTTAAATTTTCTAATTCAGATAAATATTCTTTGTTTTTCATTTCTAAATCAGAAATTTCATATTGTAATTTTTCAATAATATTATTTTTTTCTTCAATTTCTTCTTCATTTATTCTTTTAGAAGAATCATTATTTGATTTTCTTACTTTTGAAAATCTAGTTATTCTAGAAATTCTTGAAGTTGATATTCTACCATATAAATTACTATTATCTTCATAATCAAATTTACAAGTATATTTTTGTATTATTTGTAAATAATATGCAATTATATTTTCATCACAATTTTCTAATCTATCAAATGATTCTGTATTTGAGGATATTGCTGATATAAAAATTATCATTTCAAATAATATATTTAATGCTTTTTTATCTTTTTTAATTATATCATTTATATTTATTGTTGATTTAAAATTTGTTGTTTGTTTTATTATTGTTTTATCATTTAAATTATTTACATATTCTGTTACTTTATCTATTATATTTAAAAAGTTTGTATATTTTCCTTGAAAATTTGTATTATTTGTTAATTTAATTTCATTTAAATTTGGTTCTATTGATATTAATAAATTATATAATGTTTCATCATTAGATAATTCTTCAATATTTTTAATTCGATTTTTTTCAAAATATATAAATAATGCATTGAGCTATATTTAAAATAAATTTTATTACTAATGCAAGTTGTTCTTGTTCTTCTGATAAATTATCATCAACTTCAAATATCATTTTTTTATTTTTTACTAATAAATAATAAATTTTCTTTTTAAAAATAATATTCAAAATTTAAAAAATGAATACTCAAAAATCATTATTATTTAATAAAAATTCAAAAGCAACTTTAAATTATTCAAATATATTTCAAAATAAAAATCGTAGTTTATCAAATTCGATAAGTTTGAAACAATTTTCCCCAACATCAATAGACTTATTTGACAGGGAAAAAATGGAAGAAGAAATGTCACAATTGATAAAAGAAATAAAGCAAAAAACAAAAGAATATCAAAATTTAAAAAATGCTCATAATCAAATGGAAGAAGAAAATATAAAAACAATGAAAATAATAGAAACATTAATTTCAGATTGTCAAAAAATTCAAAGTCCAATAGAAAGACAAACTTTTGAAATTGATAATGGAAATAAGTCTTTAGTAAAAAATTTACAACATAAATTAGATTCATATAATAAAGAATTAACAAATAAAACAAATCAATTAAATGATTTAAAAACTAAAAATACAAAAGTTTTAAGATTATTTGAAATTGAAAATAAATTAAAAGATGCAAAAGAACAATTAAATATAATTTCAAAAGAATATAATTTTAATGTTATTAAAATGAATGATTTAGATAATGAATCATATAAAGCAAGTGAACAAACAAAAATTTTAATTGCTACAAATAATAAATTAAAACATGAAATTGAAGAAATTAAAAATAGAATTAAATTTTTAGAAATTGAAAATGAAGAAATGATAAATAAAGAAAAAGAACTTGATGAAAAAAATAAAAATATGAAAGATAAAATTAATGAAATTAAAAATAATATTAAAGAAAAAGAAAATCAAATAGATAATTTAAAAGATAAAATAAATGAATATAAAGAATTAATGGAAGAAAAATGTAAAAATGATAATATTATTTCAACACAAATAAAACAAATTAATTTATTAAAAGAACAAAATGATAAAAAATCAAGACAAATAAAAGAATTAGAAAAGCAAAAATTAATTTTTGAAAAAGAATTAGAAGAATTTGAAAATAAAATTCCAAAAACAAATTCAAAATTATCAAATTTATTAAATGAAAAAAAACAAAAAGAAGAAGAATTAAATAAATTAAAAATTGAAAATGAAAAATTAAAAAAAGAAATCCAAAAAATAAAAGAAACAAACTCAATAAATAAACAAATTCCATTAGAATTAAATACACCTCTAAAATGAATAATAAAAAAATAATTTTTTAATTTTTTTTTATAATTGATAAAAATAACAAAATGTCATTTTTAATCAATTCACTTTTAAAAAAAATAAAATGTTTAACTAAAAAAGAAGAAAAAGAAATTCCAATAAATTTAAATAATAATGAATTAAATAATGAACATCAACCAGGAATAAATTTTAGTAGAATTACATCACTTTATAGAGGAGCAATGGAAGATAATTGGGATGGTATAAAATTTAATTTATCATTTAAACCAAATCAATTTTTTAATTTAGATTATTCTTTAATTGTTCAAAAAGGAAAAAATATTTTAAATAATACTTCTTTAAGTACAAGTTGTTTTATTCCAAATAGTCAAAATAATAATTCTGGAATTTTACTTGTTGGAAAAAAAGAATTACCAGAATCAATTTTATTACAAAGTCATATTTTTTTTTCTGATAAAGAAAGATTAGAATTATTAACTCAAATCCCAAAAAAAGATTTTTCAAATAATATTTATTCAATTGAATATGTAAAAGAATTTAATAGATTAAATACAAGTATAAAATTATCATCTGATTTATTTTCAATAAGTACAATAACATCAATTTATAAAAATTTATTTTGTGGATTTGAGGCATATAAAAATCCAGATAATTATTCAATTGGATATAATTATACTTTATTTAATAAAATAACAGAAAAAAATAATTTTGGTTTTGCTTTTAATTACTTATCTGCTTTACCAGGTTATGTTATTGATTTTTGTTATAAAGTAAATAATAAATTTACTATTTTTTTAAATTATGCTAAAAATAATAATATTTTAATTCAACAATTAGGAGGACAAAAATCTGATTCTAAAATTACTGTTTCTTATAAGGATGATTCTTTTGATACTTGTACTGAATATAATAAGGAAGGGTTATTTAAATTTATTGTTACTTATTATATTATGAAAAATATGGGTTTATTATGGAATTTTGTTATTGATCCTAAACAAAAAATTAAAAGAAAGAAAATTAGTCGTTTTGGTTTTGGAATACAGTTTAATACTACTCCTTTAGAGGAAGAGTTACAAAATATAATTAAAAAAAATAATGAAATTAATGTTGAAGATTATAATTATGAAAAAATAATGAAAGGGTATAAAATTTAATAAAAGGAAAAAAAATATTATTATATTTAATTATTTAAAAAAAAAAATAATAAACTAAAATATAAATTAAATTATTAAAAAAAATTTAAAAAAAAATTATAAAATTACATAATAAATAATATAAAAACAAAACACCAAAAAGAATAACTTACAAAAAAAAATTAAAACCAATAATAAAAAAAAATGAAAACAGCCAAAATCGACCTTCAAGTAGATTCAATATTAAAAGTAACAAAAAGTGTAATTCAATCATCAGACAACTACAACAAATACTACATTCAAAACGATGATAGTCTCTATTCAAATCAACTACCTTTATTAACATCATTAAATCGTTCAAATTCCTTAATATACGAAAATTCAAAAGAAGAAGATTATTCAACAATAAGAAATCCACATATTCGTTCTGAAAGAATACCAAAATTATGTCCTTTATATAATGATAAAGGTGACTTAATTCCAAAAGTTGCTTCTCTTTCAAAAATTACTTTTAGAAATCAAAACTTAAGTAGAAATAATTTATTAAGTGAAAATTTAGCAAAAATGCCTTTGATTATTAAAAATAGATATAAAATTATTCCTGGAATTGATAATGCTTTTGATGAATTAGAAAAAGATATTTTTAATGGAGAATATAAAAATTTAATTTATGATTCTCATGAAATTTTTGATGATAGAGATAAATATTATAATATTGTTAATGAAATGGTTGAAAATATTAAAATTGGGAAAAAAGATTATTTAAATGGAAAATGTGATTATGTTAAAGAATATGATTTTGGAAAAGGGAAAAAAAAAGCTAAATTATTTTTAAATTCTATTAAAATTACTTTTGAAGATATTACTGATGGAATAAATGAAGAAGATAATTTTTTAAAGTCTAATCATATTGAATTAAATATTCCTTTTGATTTACTTCCTATTTTTTATAATAAAGGAGAAGAAAATTTTAAAAGTTTATTAACTTCAATATTAAAATTTGATGAAAATTATGAAAATGTTACTATTAATTATAATAATTTATATCCTTTTTTAAATAATAATGAAGAATTAAAAAAAGAAAAATTAAGAAAAAAATCAATTGAAGATGAAATTCCAATAATTCAACCAAGAGAAAATATTATTCCTTTAGATAAAATAAATCAAAAAGATACAATGTTAATGACTGAACCACCAAAAATTAATATGACTGAAGAAGAAATTAAAAAAAGTGAAATTCATAAATTTTCATTTGAAATTTTTCCACCTATTCAAAAAAGTTTATGTTATTTTAATTTTAATCAATTTTATTTTGTTTGGACAACACCTCAAAAAATATTTAAAGTTACAATTAATTTACCTTTGGCTACTTTTTCAATTGATGATTTTAATACTAAAGTTCAACAATATATTGAATATGAATTAATGGTATTTTTATTACAAAAAGAATTTTTAAATTGGGATTTTTATATTATGAAATATTTATCTAGTTTTAAAAAATTTAGAACTTTAATAGAAAATTTATCATCAATTAATCCAAATGATAATACAATATTTTTTATATCAAATCCAAAAGAGAAATTTTATTCTTTTGATAATTGGGAATTAAATGATATTTACACAGATAAAACTTCATATAATTCAATCCTTCAATTTAAACCATTATATGCAATAGTTACAATATTAAATTTAGAAAAAGAAAGAGAAGACACATATACAATATATTTTAATTTTTATCAAATGACAAAATTTATTAAAATAAAAACATATTTAAACAAAGTATTATTCTTTATAAAATTCCTAAATATAAATTATGATAATAACACAATATCATATAATTATGATATTTTAGATGATTTTAATATAGGAAATTGGGTAAAAGATATTAAAGATTTAATTGAAGGAGATTACTTTAAAGAATCAGAAGAAAAAAATGAAAAATTAACAATTGAATTTGATGGTAATTCTCCAAATATAAAAATAAAAATAGAATTAAAAGAACCAATATTAACTTTAAAATATTATGATAATGGAAAAGAAAATTCAACTAAATATTGTGTTATTGATGATATACAAGATGAAATATCAAATCAAAGAAAATTTATTAATTGGTCTCCAATTTTACCAAAAGCAATTAATAAAGATTATGAAATTATTATGGGAGTTATTCCAGAAAATACAATTAATATAAAAAGAAGTAAAAAAAGTAAAAAAAGTATTGTTGAAGATTCAGGAAATAAAGAAAGAAAAATTAGTAAAAAAAATACTATTGATGAAGAAATAATTAAAGAACAAGTAAATTCTAATTCTATGTTTAAAAAAATTGTTCAAAGTAAAAAAAATGATGAAGGTTTGAAATTAAAAGATATTCCTTTACCTATTATTAATAAAATTCAAGTTATTATTAAAAGTACTCAAGAAGAAATTAAAAATGAAAATGTTGAAGTTACTAAAAGTAATAAAATTTTTGATATTTTTAAAGGGAAAAAAGGAATTAAATTAAATGAAGATGATATTAGTCTTCCTTTAATTAATAAAATGAAAATTGTAATTAAAAATACTAATGATGATAATTAAAAAAAAATTAAATAGATAAATGAATAAATTATTATGGTAAATAATATTTTTTATTTTTTTATAATAACTTTTTAATAAAGTTTAAAAAAATAAAAATAAAAATTACAAGAATTAATATAAAAATAAATAAAACAATTTTTATATTACAATTTTAATTGAATTCTAATTTTTTCAGTTAAAGAAATATCATTTTTTTTTCCTTTTCTTCTTCTATTAGGAGACATAAATAAAGAACTATTAGAATTTCTTAATCCAGAATTTTTAATAGAAGGTCTATTATATTTTATTTTACTTAAATCACTTATTATTGAACCTTTTGTATTAATAAAAGTTTGATCTGGATTAATTATTCTACTTGAATTAATATTATCATCAATAAAATTAAAAGTATTTAAAAAAGGTAATTGAGAAACATTCATTAAATCATTTATTTGATTTCTACTTCTTTTTTTCTTTTTATTTATTTTCCAAAATAAATTATTTTTAAGAAGACTTGGATTATCATTTATTTTAGTTTTATAAATTTTATCAACTCTATTTAAAACATTATTACTTAATTTAAAACAAATTCTATTATCATCATCATCATTAAAAGTTCCTCTCTTTGCAAATAAAGAAAAAATTTGAGGAGCATTAAAATATTTACTCCATTTATTAATAGCATAAGAATTAACTAATTGTTCTCTAAATTTACTATAATCAATATGTTGACTTGTAGAAACTGCATATCTACTTAAAGCTAAACAAGCATCAACAAAATGAATATAATAATTTTCTTTTTTCTTTTTTAATATAACTCTATTATTTTCATTTTTTCCAATTATTTGATTTTCGAAAGTATATGATCTTTTAATATCAATTATTCTAGAATTTCCTTCATAATATACTAAATCTAATTTATTTAATATTCTTAATACTTCTAAATCATCTGTATAAAATTTTTTATTTTTACTTACGTAAAAATTTTTAAATTGAAAACCATATGGTAAATTTGAAAAATTATTATTAAATATTACATCATTGAAATTTATATTATTTTCACCATCATCATCATCATCATTTTTTAAATATTTACAAAATATTTTATGTTGATGTCTATTTTTTTCTAATTTTAAAGGATTATAATTAATATGTCTATCATAATTAATACCAAAAGGAGGAGTTAATTGTTTGAAAATTAATATAAATTCATGAGGTAAAATATATAATTTACATTGTGGATCATAATCAATCCAAAGTTTAATAAATTTATTCATATAATCTTCATTAAGTAAACTCTCACTTTCATGCATTGAATCACTAAATCCTTCAACAACCATAACAATACATAAATTTAATAAAATTACTGGAGTTATTAATACAAATGTAATAAAATAAAAATAACTGAAATTATTACCACAAGTATAATGATAACTTATTTCATTATTATCTGGATTTTCATCTTCAATTTGTTTTGATTGTATTAAATCAATATTTGTATAATTAATTTTATAATTATCATAACATGTTATATTAAAATAATAACAATAGTAATCATTTAAATATTCTGAACTTGATTTATTTCTACAATCATGATATGCAACTTCATTCATAATTTCATTCCAATCTTCTCCTGAAATTACTCTAAATAAAACAAGAGAACTTGAAATAAAATTTCTAAAATTATTTGTTCTTATTATTGAACTTCTATATGGTACAGTACCAAAAATATTCATTCCTATATTTCCATATACAACTATAATTATACCAATAATTAATCCTATATTTCCTATTGAAGGCATCATTATCATAACTGTATTGAATAAATTTCTTAAAATACCAAAATTTGATATTATTCTAAATACTCTTAAAATTTTAAATAATCTTATTATTAAAAATGTACTTAATGAATTATTAGCATAATTTTTAAATAAATTAAAAAAATAAATAATAGCTAAAATATCACAAAAAAATGTTATTATAAAATCAAAAATATTCCAATTATTTTTAAAAAATATATCACCATTTACAATTAATTTCATTATTATTTCTATAGTAAAACATATAGTAAATAACAAATTAAAAACTTGTAACATTATATTATATGAATTTGATGCACCATTATATTGTAACATTAATTCAAAAGTTGATAATAAAATAATACAATCAACAAGAGTTTGAAATAAATTAGAAGAAATAAAATTAGTTAATTTTTTTTTCCAAGGAGCAGTTTTTTTTTTATTAATTGAATATTCTTGAATAGGTTTATATTTCATCATAATTTTTTGAAGTTGTAACCATTCAATTTCATAAGTATCTAATTCAGGATAAGATGTTTTTTTAAATTTTAAAAACCTAAATTTTTGTATTAAAACAGAAGCAAATAAATTTAAAATAAATAAATTTCCAATAATAATAGAAGTAATATAAAAAACATAAGTTAATTCATTATTATTCATTCTATAGGATAAAATCATTCTTTCAGCCCAATCTTCTCCCATCATTAATTCAAAATTATTTTTTAAAGAAAACCAAAAATTATCAAAATGTTCATTATTATAAACCCATTCTCCTTTAGATAAAATACATTCATCTCTATTTAAATTTTTATTTCCTTTACAATAACCATTTCCTCTTGAAGAAAATAAATTCATTCCAATAATTGAAAAAAGAAATAAATAAATTAAACCTATTAAAAAAATATTTCCTAATGCTGGAATAGAAATTAATAAACATTTTAATAAAAGAGATAAATTTGAACTTTGAGTTAATAAACGAATTGGACGAATACTTCTTATTGCTCTTAATGCTCTTAAATAACTAAAATTTTTTGATTTTGAAAACATATCAAAAATTCCAATTATAACACAAAAAAAATCTATT
>Ga0256407_10002763_pt1 | contig 32666 bp, 27 predicted proteins | sample RumenRJG_04DNA_FD_193489 | JGI IMG/M metagenome (GOLD analysis project Ga0256407, IMG submission 193489) | Bovine rumen microbial communities from Lethbridge, Alberta, Canada - RJG_04 | ecosystem: Host-associated > Mammals > Digestive system > Stomach > Rumen | place: Canada: Alberta...
AATAGTACCAACGCATAAAATACGTTGTACTGACCATACCCTATAAGGGCTATTACTCCACCGACCCTCAAGGGTCATAGGTGGACTGACAACCGTGATAAATCACTTTAGCTACCCTTGAAAGGGTCTTTATATTCTTTGTTCGACAAATTATCTTTCATCAAATCTTCTTTTTCTTGATCTTTAATATATTCTTGAACTTTCTTGGTGTCCAATCCAACTGTCGAAACAAAGAATCCTTTTGCCCAAAAATTCCTGTTTCCATATTTATATTTCAAATTCGCATGTCTTTCGAAAATCATCAAACTGCTTTTGCCTTTCAAATATCCCATGAAATTTGAAACGGCAATTTTGGGTGGAATTCTTACCAACATATGAATATGATCAGGCATCGCGTGGGCTTCTATGATTTCGATATCTTTATAAGCACATAGTTGTCTTATTATTTGCCCTATATCTTGTCTAAGTTTCCCGTATATTTCCTTTCTCCTATACTTAGGAATGAACACGATGTGGTACTTACAGTTCCACCTCGTGTGTGATAAACTTAAATCGTCATCCATGGATACACCTCCTGTTTAATTGAAACGGTTGTCAGCCATTCCAATTATAACATGAGGTTTTTTTACATCGCCTAAGGCTATTTCGATTCTCACGTGCATAGCACCCGGTTTATATCTCCACTTCGTTACGAATCAAAAGAAAAACTCGGCAAATCCGAGTTTTTATATTTTTTGTTATATCTTATTTAACAGTACCGAAGATTCTATCACCACAGTCACCTAAGCCTGGGCAGATATATGCGTTACTATTAAGTTCTCTATCTAAGGCACCAACGAATAATGGGATGTCTGGGTTAGCTTCACAGAATGCTTTAACGCCTTCTGGAGCAGCAATGATACAGATGAATGAGATGGTCTTAGCACCATGTCTCTTTAAGATTTCAACTGCACCGTTAGCACTACCACCAGTTGCGAGCATTGGGTCAATTAAGTAGACATGTCTATTACCGATATCACTTGGAAGTTTGCAGTAATATTCGACTGGTTTTTTGGTTTCTTCATCACGGTATAAACCGATATGACCACATGTTGCGCCTGGAACGAGTTCAAGCATACCATCTTCCATACCTAAGCCTGCTCTAAGAATTGGAACAAAGCAGATACCTTTTCTTGAGACAGAAGGTTGCATTGTTTTTTCAATAGGAGTCTCGATTTCTCTTAAGTGAGTTGGAAGATCTCTTAATGCTTCATATCCTTCAATGAATGCGATTTCTTTAACGATTGTTCTAAATTCATTAGTAGGAGTATTCTTATCTCTTAATCTAGTAATTTTATGTTTAAGTAAAGGATGGTCAATGTAAGTGACGTTTTTGTATTTTGTTAAATCCATTTTGTTTTACCTCTTAGGATAATAATACATAAATATGGTCATTTTATAAACTATTATTTTAATAAAATAAACTATTTTTCTTTTTCCTTAAATCTTATACATAAATAAGATAAAATATATTTGAATTTTTCCTTCAAAAATATGATATTTAAAACCCAAATCCTTGATGAATTAGCCCTCTCAAGAGCTATAAAAAGAATCTCACACGAAATTACTGAACATAATAACGGTGTTAAGGATTTAGTTTTGGTTGGAATTAAAACTAGAGGCATCCCTTTTGCTAAGATTATTCAAAAACATTTATTTGATTTAGAAGGCTATTTAGTCCCTATGGAAGAAGTCGATATTACTTTATATAGAGATGACTTAACTGAGATTAATTCTGACGCTCATTTAAATGAAGATAAGATTCATAAAGACTTAACAGGAAAGATAGTTATTCTTTGTGATGACGTTTTATATACAGGTAGAACTTGTAGAGCCGCAATTGACGCAATATTAAAGCATGGTAGACCTAAATCAATCCAATTCGCTGTTGTTGTGGACCGTGGCCATAGAGAACTTCCTATACGAGCAGATTACGTAGGAAAGAACGTTCCTACTAGCCATAATGAAATCATTGGAGTCCACTTTATGGAAACCGATGAATGTTCTGGCGTTGATTTATATCAATTAGATTAGAAATACCAATAGATATAACCTTTATCTAAAGTCATACCAAGTGAGTCCTGTAGGGACTTACTTTTATTATTGTCTTTAACAACGTGATCAAAAGGAATCTTTCCTTCATCTAAGAACTTATTAATTAGAGTTTGTTCAAGCGCTCTACCGATACCTTTTCTACGATGAGCTTCATCAACATATAACATTCCTAAAGCATGTTCAGGATGTTCTCCTATAAAGCCCATGATTTCTTCACCATTATGAGCCTTTAACATACCTCTAGAAATAGCGGACTTTAAGTATTCATCATCTTCCCCTATTCTCATATAATGGTCCTTAATATAAGATAAATCTTTAAGGGTTACTTTCGAAATTTCATAATCTACGTGTATTAAAAACCTATCGTTTTTGCGTAAAGAATATTGTTCTACTTCTAAGAACTTTTTAAATGCACTATTTGGTTTTAGATTGAGTTCTAATAAAGAAACTACACAGACTGTATTTTGATACTTCTTAGCTTCTTTAATTAGGTAAGCTACATCAACTTCTTTATCAAAGATTACAATGTAATAAATAGAAGCCACATTATCATTTATTAAAAGATATTTATCACTTGAATAAATAGTTTCAGCTTTATTCATTTTTAAAGCTTCATTAACAATAATATAGATATTATCTTTTAGTTCCATCGCTTTAGTTTAGCACTTATATAAACACATAAAAAGAGTGGCCTTATGACCACTCTTGATATGTAATAAAACTCTATTTAATTATTTTTCTTCTTTGTCGTTATCTTTTTTATCTTCTTTATCATTTTTTGGTCCAATTGTAGCGACTACTTTATTGAACTTTAAGTTAACGAAGATATTAACTAAGATACCTAAGATTAATGCACATGCAACTGTTGTGATAAGGACTTTGCCTTGGAAGAGGCTGATTGAGAATCCACCAACACCTGCAATTAAGATAACTGAGACAACGAATAAGTTTTTGTTATCACCAAGATCAACTTTTTGAATCATCTTTAATCCTGAGACAGCGATGAAGCCGTATAAAGTCATACAGACACCACCCATGACACAGTTAGGGATAGTTCTTAAGAAGAGTGAGAATGGTAAGATGAATGATAAGGCAATTGCCATAAATGCTGTAACTGTAATAGTTCTAATTGAAGCATTACCAGAAATAGCGACACAGCCAACGGATTCACCATATGTAGTATTTGGAGCACCACCGAAGAATGCACCAGCCATAGAACCAACACCATCACCTAATAAAGTTCTGTGTAAGCCTGGTTCTGTTAATAAATCACTTTCAATGATTGAAGATAAGTTCTTGTGGTCTGCGATGTGTTCAGCAAAGACAACTAATGCAACTGGGATATATGCAAGAGCGATTGTGCCGAAGAATGCACCGAAGTTACCCATGTTTCCCCAATCGTAATTACCTGAGAAAGCTGTTATGAATGTGAAATCTGGATACCACTTTGACCAGTCAGATTGGCTGAATAATTCAAAGTTAATAACTCTTAATTCTAAGTTACCATCACCGATATATGAGAAAGCAGTGAATAATGCTGCAACAGCGTAACCTGCTAAGATACCAATGATGAATGGGATCATTTTTAATGTTTTCTTACCGTAGATGGAACAACCGATTGTAACAAATAAGGTAACTAAACCACATAAACATGCGATTAATGAGTGAGCGCTTGGAACACCACCAACTGCGTAACCACCTTTGAAGACATCGCTAACAGCACTACCTGCTAAGCTTAATCCAATGATAGCAACGACTGGTCCGATAACAACGGCTGGCATTAATTTGTCAATCCATTTTGTTCCAAACTTTTTAACTACTAAAGCAATGACGACATAAACAAGGCCTGCTAAAACAGCACCAATGATAAGGCCGAGATAACCAGCAGATGCTGAAACAGCACCACCGAATGCAGCAGCCATACTTGATAAGAATGCAAAAGAGCTTCCTAAGAAGACTGGTGATTTAAATTTTGTGAATAACAAATAAACAAGGGTACCAACACCAGCGCCGAATAAAGCAGCGGTTTGTGATAATGGTTGTAAATTTAAGACTCCTCCAACGTTGCTGTTAACAATGACTGGAACGACAATAGTAGCAGCCATAATAGCAAGAAGTTGTTGAAGAGCAAAAATCATTGTTTTACCCCATGATGGTTTGTCACTTACACCATAAACGAGTTTCATAATTTCTTCTCCTTTTTCGTTTAGTCTTATAAAAAACGCCTGTCGATTCGACAGGCGCAGTATACACTTCGATTGAGTTGTTATTGCATCTTGTCGATATCTCGTATCGCCTTAAAGACCATAGATATTCTAGTAGCAACAACAGCAATATGTCAAATTCTTTTTTAATCTTTTTGTAATCGAGATTTTATTCCTCGTCAGCGACGGTTAAAAATAGGATTAAACCCGCTATTATATTAAGGAAAAATATACAACAAATTATGAAGGCATTTGTGATTTCTTCCCTGTTCATAATCTTAGTGTAATAGTTCTTTGTCATTGGAACCATCCAGATTAATGGGATAACTAAGAAGCCAAAAATGATACAGCTTGCAACCATTAAAACGAAGCATGCAATTTCAATTTTTGTGGGATTTGCAGCCTTTTTGCCAGTTTTTGGAACACTTTTGAAAGTTTTACATCCACACTTGTGACAGTAATTATTACCACTTTTAATACGTGTACCACACTTAGAACAATAAACTATTTTCATAACATCACCTTCTTTAAAGATTCATATTTTATAACAGTAGATACTACTTCGATTGCTATTTCTAATTCCTCTAATGAAGGATAACTTGGAGCAAGTCGAATATTCTTATTTTCTGGATCATTGTGATAAGGGTAGCTACTTCCAGCAGGAGTTAAAGCCACTCCTAAAGAAGCACAATGTTCAACTACTTCTTTAGCAACACCATATTCACAATTTAAAGAAATGAAATATCCTCCACGTGGTTTAGTGAAAGTAACTAAATCACTATCTAAGAAATTCTTTTCTAATATTTCTTCTACTATTTCAAATTTAGGCCTAAGGATAGCGGCGTGCTTCTTCATTTGTTCTTTAATTCCGTTAAGGTCTTTAAAGAATCTAACATGCCTTAATTGGTTAACTTTATCAAATCCAATAGTTTGAATTGCTAAAGCGTCCTTAATATCCTTTAAGTTATTTGGGCTACTTGCTAAAGCCGCAATTCCGCTTCCAGGAAAAGATATTTTACTAGTACTTGTAAACTTATAAACGATATCTGGGTTACCTGCTTTTTTAGCTTCTTCAATTATTTCTAATAAGAAATCTTGTTTATCTTCATATAAATGGTGAACTGAATAAGCATTATCCCAATAGATTCTAAAGTCTTTTGCTTTAGGTTTAAGTCTAACAAATCTTTTTACTACTTCTTCGCTATAAGTTACTCCATTAGGGTTTGAATATTTAGGAACACACCATATACCTTTAATTGATTCATCTTTACTCACAAGATCTTCAATTAAATCCATGTCAGGCCCTTCCTCATTCATTGGAATATTAATCATTTCAATTCCAAAATATTCACACATTGCAAAATGTCTATCATATCCAGGAACTGGACAAAGCCATTTAATCTTGTCTAACTTTCTCCAAGGAGTATTGCCCATTACACCTTTATTCATCGCGTGACTAATACAATCAAACATAACGTGTAAAGATGAATTACCAAAGATAATAATATTCTCAGGAGGAAGTTCGATAATCTCTCCTAAAAGTCTTCTACATTCAGGAATACCAACAAGTTCTCCATATGTACGACAGTCAAATCCATCTTCACACATGAAGTCACTATCCTTATTTAAAACACTCATCATATCCATTGATAAATCGAGTTGTTCTTTACAGGGTACCCCTCTTTTCATATTTAAAGAGAGATTCATCTTTTTATACTCTTCTAATTTTTTTAATAACGAATCTTTTTCTTTAACTAAGAACTCAGTCGGTAAATTTTTATACGTTAGCCTCATATAGTTCTATTAGTTTATCATAAGCGTATTTGTTCGCGCCATAAACAAAGTCAATTCCTTTTCCATCTTTCCTAGCAGTATTAGAGATATTTATAAAGATGTTTTCCATAATATCTTTAAGACGTGCATCGACTTTCTCAAATGACCAGTGCTCATTTAGCTTATTTTGTTCAATCTCTAAACCAGAGACAGAAACTCCACCAGCATTACTTGCTTTACCAGGGACATAATATATTCCTTTTTCGTGGAAATATTTCACAGCTTCTTCAGTACAACTCATATTACTTCCTTCACAAACTACTTTGCAGCCATTACTAACTAAAGCTTTAGCCCCATCAAGATCAATTTCATTTTGAGTAGCGCATGGTAAAGCGATGTCACACTTAATCTTCCAAATATCATGTGTAGGAATAACTTCTACACCTGGATATTCTTTAATTCTTCCTTTACGTACTTCTTTAATTTCTTTAACAATATCAAGGTTAATTCCTTCAGGAACGTAAATTGCACTAGTAGAATCACTTAAAGCAACAACTTTTGCACCTAGTTGTATAGCTTTTTCAGCAGCGTATATAGCTACGTTACCGCTACCAGAGATAACAACAGTCTTTCCTTTAAAAGAAGTAGACAAACAAGTATCAAGTAATTTAGATGTAAGATAGCATAAACCATATCCTGTAGCCTCTTTACGACATAAAGAACCACCTAAATCTAATGGTTTACCTGTTAAGGAGCAATCACTCTTACCAGTAACTTTCATATATCTTTCATATAAATATCTAATTTCATTACCACCAACGCCTATGTCGCCTGCTGGAATGTCTTTTTCTACACCAATAAAAGGATGGAGTTTATCCATAAAGGCTTCACAAAATGCTCTGATATCTTTATCACTCTTTCCATGAGGATCAAAATCACTTCCACCTTTAGCGCCACCCATTGGTAAAGTAGTCAAAATATTTTTAAATGTTTGTTCAAAGGCTAAACGTTTAAATAAATCTAAAGTGACACTTGGGTGAAATCTTAAGCCACCTTTATATGGTCCGTTTTTATTATTCCATTGTACACGGTATCCTTTATTTATATGTTTTTCACCTTTTTCATCGACCCATTCAACGTCAAATAGATGAACATGTTCTGCTTCAAAAACACGAGGATCGTAGTTTGTTAAACCTAAGGAATCTTTGAATTCTTTTTCGTAAGCTTTGTCTAATTGTTTATTGTCCATAAAAATAATCTCTTTATCATTTAATACTTTAATATACTAATATTCAATAATTCTTGAAGAGTTTATTTATTTCTTCTTTTAAATGACGCTTCAACAAAACCCATAAATAATGGATGAGGTTTATTAGGTCGGGATTTAAATTCTGGGTGATATTGAACTCCAACGAAGAATGGATAATCAGTTAATTCCACTGTTTCCACTAATAATCCATCAGGAGACATACCACTTAACTTTAATCCTTTACTAACAAAGTCCTCGCGATAGTCATTATTAAATTCATAACGATGACGGTGGCGTTCACTAATTTCACATGTTTTATAACATCTTTCCATCGTTGTTCCTTTCTCAATAACACACGGATAAGCACCTAAACGTAATGTACCACCTTTATCAATTTCATCATTTTGTCCTAGCATAAAGTCAATGACCTTATGTGGTGAATTTGGATCAAATTCTCCTGAGTTAGCATCTTTCCAACCTAATACATGTCTTGCGTATTCGATAACCGCAACTTGCATACCTAAACAAATGCCAAAGAATGGAATCTTCTTTTCTCTTGCATATTTAATAGAACTAATCATTCCTTCAATACCACGATTTCCAAATCCTCCAGGAACGATAATACCGTCAACATCTTTTAATAGTTCACTAGCGTTCTTATCGTTTATAAGCTCTGAACTAATCCAGTGAATTTTGATATGAGTATCGTAATGATATCCAGCATGGCGAAGAGCCTCTGCAACAGAAAGATAAGCATCATGTAATTCAACATATTTTCCAACTAAAGCAATATGAGTGGTATATGGGCGAGCCTTGATTTTGCTAATCATATTCTTCCAATCATCTAAATCAATGTCAGGAGCGTATATTCCAAGCTCTCTACAAACTACACTTGAAAAATGTTCTTTTTCTAACATTAAAGGCGCTTCATATAAAACTGGAAGAGTTCTGTTTTCGATAACACAATCTCGTTTAACATTGCAGAACAAAGTTATTTTTTCAAATATTGAATCTTCTAGAGGCTCATCGCATCTAAGAATAATAATGTTAGGATTTACTCCCATACCTTGAAGCTCTTTGACTGAGTGCTGTGTTGGTTTTGTTTTGTGTTCTTCAGAACCATGTAAATAAGGAACTAAAGTTACATGGATAAAAAGTGAGTTTTCTTTTCCAACTTCTAAATACACCTGTCTAGCAGCTTCAATAAAAGGTTGAGATTCAATATCACCAATGGTGCCGCCAATTTCGGTGATGACTACATCCGCTCCACTTTTCTTACCAACGTTATAAATAAATCTTTTAATTTCATCAGTAATGTGAGGGATAACTTGGACAGTAGAACCAAGGTATTCTCCTCTTCTTTCTTTGTTTAAAACATTCCAATAAACCTTACCAGTGGTGAGATTAGAATATTTATTTAAATTTTCATCTATAAATCTTTCATAGTGACCTAAATCAAGATCAGTTTCTGCTCCGTCTTCAGTAACATAGACTTCTCCATGTTGATAAGGAGACATAGTTCCTGGGTCAACATTAATGTATGGGTCAAGTTTTTGGGCCGCTACTTTTAAACCTCTAGCTTTAAGTAAACGCCCTAAAGATGCAGCGGTAATACCTTTACCGAGTCCTGAAACAACTCCACCTGTAACGAAAATATATTTTGTCATAACTCCTCCTTATTCCACAGTAACGCTTTTAGCTAAGTTACGTGGTTTATCAACATTAAGTCCTTTTGAAATAGATACGTAATATGCAAGATAAAATGCAATAGCCGAAACGCTGACACTAGAAAGATAATATGGATAATCTTTAACGACAATTGTGTCCTCTTTTCTTGCTAATTCTTTAGTAGATATTGTATAAACAACCGCTCCACGAGCTTTTACTTCTTCAATGTTTCCCCTCATACTTGTAGCAGTCACAGGGTCTGTAATAAATACCACAACTGGAGTGCCTGGTTCGATTAAAGCAATAGGACCATGCTTAAGTTCTCCACCAGGAATAGCTTCAGAATGGATATAACTTACTTCTTTAAGTTTTAAAGATGCTTCAAGTGATAAGAAGTAATCATAGCTTCTTCCTAAATAGAAAATATCGGTCTTATCTTTAACATCATCGGCAACTTTCATGATAGCAGGTTTATAGTCAGCAATAATCTCTTCAACGATTCCAGTTGACTGTTCTAACTCTTTTATGGTCTTTTGATCATCATTTAAGGCTGAGGATAGCAAGGATAATAAAGTCACCTGCGCTACATACGCTTTAGTGGAGGCAACCGAAACCTCAATACCAGCGTGTAATAAAAGTGAATACATCGCATTTCTATCAAGTGTTGATCCACCTGTATTAGTGATAATCAAATTTTTAAGATTATGTTCTTTCACAATTTTTAAACAATGGATTAAATCTGCTGTTTCTCCAGATTGAGAAATCATTATTATAAATGGTTTTGCTCCAGGATAAGTTGGGTGAAAAGCCCATTCAGAAGCAATAAATCTACTAGCAGACTTACCGTAATTTTCAAAAAATCTTCCTCCAACAAGTCCAGCATGATAAGAAGTACCACACGCCACAAAAATAATATGGTCAGATTCATTTAAATCTTTAATAAGGTTTGGATTAAATTGATATCTATTATCTTTATAATATTCTTTAACTATATTTCTAATAACTGTTGGGATTTCTTCAATCTCCTTAAGCATATAGTGAGGATAGCCTTTCAAATCATGAGAAATTGCCTCAATATCTTTTTGAATCTTTTCTTTATTAACCTTCTCTCCTTCTTCGTCATAAACCTCAACTGAATTAGTGGATATAACACAATATTCGTTATCTTCGAGTTCGATGAAGTTATTTGTTAATTTAATCATTGGAGAAGCATCGCTTGCAATGAGGTTATATCCTTCTCCTAAACCAATTACAAGAGGTGAAGATTTCTTTAAAGCATATAGAACATTTTCATCATCACTTGTGAAGAAAGTAATTGCAAAACTACCCTTCAATAACGACATTACTTTTCTTATAGAAGAGACCACATCATAATCTTTTAAATAGAAATATTCCAAGAGGTTAGAAACAATTTCTGAATCAGTCTCTCCAACGAATTTATAACCTTTTTCCGTTAAAAAACCCTTCAATTCTCGATAATTTTCAATTACGCCATTATGAACAAGGCATATTTTATTATGAAAAGAAATATGAGGATGAGTGTTATTAATACTAGGAATTCCGTGTGTTGCCCAACGTGTATGGCCTATCATAATGTTCGTTGAAATATCATTAGGTACATTAGAAAAAAGGTGTTCAACACTGCCTACATCTTTGTAGGTTTTTATACCATCTTCATAGAAAGCGATACCTGCGGAATCATATCCACGGTAATCTAAAATCTTTAGTCCTTTTTCAACGTAATTACGAGGATCTTTTAATCCTATTGAGCCAACAATTCCGCACATACTATCTTCCTAAATATTTTGTAAGTTCATATTCACTAACAGTGGTATGATATTCCTTCCACTCCTTCTCTTTTGCCTCAATATATTTAGGGAAAAGATGTGGGCCTAAAACTTCTTTAAGAATTGGGCTATTTCTGAAATCTTTGATTGCAGAATGTAGGGTGGCAGGTAAACAAGTAATATGACGCTCTTCAATTTCATCTTCGCTCAAGGCAAAGAGGTTATCACTTACAGGAGCGATAGTCTCACTATCTTTGGTTTTTTCGATACCCTCTAAGCCACAAGCTAAGATTCCAGCGAGAGCTAAATATGGATTAGCACAAGGGTCAACATTTCTAAGCTCAGTTCTAGTTGCTAAACCCCTGATAGCCGGAATACGAATTAATGAACTTCTATTAGCGTCACTCCAACAAGCATAAATTGGAGCTTCATAACCGCTAACAAGTCTCTTATATGAATTAACAATTGGGTTAGTAAGTAAACTTAATTCACGTGCATGAGTTAAGATACCTGTAATCCATTTTTTACAAAGTAATGATAATTCCATTTCACTATTTGGATCATAGAATAAGTCGCCTTTATCTTTAGAATATAAGGAACAGTTGGTGTGCATACCGTTACCTGCTTGGCGATTAAGTGGTTTTGGCATGAAAGAAGCTAAATAGCCATTCTTTCTTGCCACCATTTTTACCACTTGTTTAAAGGTTTGAACCTTATCACAAGCACTGACAACATCTGTATATTTGAAGGTAATTTCATTTTGTCCAGGACCAACTTCATGGTGAGATGCTTGAACTTCAAATCCCATCTTTTCAAGCATAAGAGCAATTTCTCTACGAACATTTTCTCCTCCATCAAATGGTGAAAGGTCAAAATATGATGCATGGTCACTACATGTTGTAGATACATTGCCATCTTTATCTAATTTAAAGAGGTAAAATTCAGGTTCAAATCCTACAAGCATTGTCTCAATGCCCATTTTATTCATTTTCTCAACTTGTTTTTTAAGAATATAACGAGGGTCACCGATGAATGGTTTACCTTCTGGAGTGTAACAATCACAAATGAATCTTGCTACTCCACCGACTGCACTATCTTCAAATGGTAATACTAAAAATGTATCAATATCTGGTCTAAGATACATGTCAGCTTCTTTAATACGAACAAACCCTTCAATGGATGAACCATCAAACATAATCTTATTTTTTAATACATCATCTAATTTACTGACTGGTACCTCAATTGCCTTGATGTCACCAAGCATGTCTGTAAACTGTAAGCGTAAGTATGAAATGTTGTTCTCTTTAATTATTCTTCTGATATCATTTGCGTCCATAAACAATTCACTCCTTTTCCAAATATCAATGTAGATATAGTAGAGTTAAGTCAATAATATTTAAAATACTTATAATATATGTATTACCATATATTTCTTGTATGATAACAAAAAAGAGGTTAAAAACCCCCATTGTAAAGAAGACTTTACGCTTATTTTTGTTCTTCAATAATAGCTTTTATATGATCGATAAAGGCTTCATCTAAAAGAGATAAAGGCTTATCTTTTAACCAAACGAAAAGGTATTCAACATATCTTTCTGGGTTAACGATTTCTTTAGCAATGATTCGATCATTAAGGATATAAGAAGTTTTTGGGAAGATGCTTATCCCAACATTTCTACCCGCTAGAGCAGCAACATCAAGATAGTTATCCATACGGCAAACGATGCGAGGTTCCGCATGTATCTCTTTAAACCACTTGTAAATCATAGTATTCATCGCTTCTCTACTAGGGATAATGAGTGGTTTATCCTTTAATAACACTAAATCAATTGTGTTCCCTTCAATTGAGGCAAGAGGGTTATCCTTACTCATAAAAGCGGTCATCTTTTCTTGGCCAACCTTAAAACTATTTAATAAGGTATTATCACAAGGCGAAGTAATAACCGCCATATCGATTAATCCACTTCTAAGTTTTTGGATTAATTCATCACTATTACCATCAACAACTTTGAATTCAACATTTTTATGTTTACTAGCAAATCTTTCAATCCATTCAGCCGCAATAATAGGAGCGGAACCTTCCACTAATCCAATAGCGATTTTACCTCTCATTCCTTTGTCCATTGCCCTGATTTCTTCTTTTGTTTTATTAACAAGAGAAAGAATCTCTTTAGCGTGTCTATACAATAGTTTTCCTGAATCAGTTAATTGTAAACGTCTTTTTCCTCTAATAAATAAAATAGTATCTAGTTCATCCTCTAAAGCTTTCATCTGGCTACTTAAAGGAGGTTGACTCATACATAATTTTTCTGCAGCTTTTGTGATATTAAGTTCTTCTGCAATAGTAACAAAGTAATATAAAGTTCGAATATCCATGGAGATATTCTATCATATAAATTTCATATGAAAACCATAATATTATACATATTTGATTTATATTTAATTTAATTTTAAAATCACCCCATAAATTTTAAATTTTGGAGGAAATAATATGAGTGTGGAATTTTGGTACTTAATTGGAGCGGCACTGGTTTTCTTTATGCAAGCAGGATTTGCAATGGTCGAAACTGGTTTTACAAGAGCTAAAAATGCAGGAAACATCATCATGAAAAACCTTATGGATTTTTGTATAGGAACTATAGTTTTTATGCTCCTAGGCTTTGGTCTTATGATGGGTGAAGATACATTCTTTGGTCTTATAGGTGTTCCTAATTTTGATTTATTCACAAAATTTGCTGAGTTTATCAAAAATCCAGGAGCAGGGTTCACTAATGCCTCTATATTTGTATTTAATCTCGTGTTTTGCGCAACAGCAGCCACAATTGTTTCAGGTTCAATGGCAGAAAGAACAAAATTTTCCTCATATTGTATCTACTCTGCGATTATTTCCTTAATAATATACCCTATTGAAGCTCACTGGATCTGGGGAGGAGGATGGCTCTCAACAAGAGGTTTCCATGATTTTGCAGGAAGCACCGCTATTCATATGGTAGGTGGTATCGCTGCCCTTATTGGAGCAATATTTGTTGGACCACGTATAGGAAAATATGAAAGAAACGAAGAAGGAAAAATAGTTAAAGTGAATGCTATTCAAGGTCATTCGATTCCTTTAGGTGCATTAGGTGCTTTCATATTGTGGTTCGGGTGGTATGGATTTAACGGAGCTGCAGCTACGACAACGACTCAACTAGCAACAGTATTCTTGAATACAACTATCGCCCCTGCGGTTGCTACTTGCACGACAATGATATTTACTTGGATTAAAAATAAAAAGCCTGATGTATCAATGTGCATAAACGCTTGTTTAGCAGGGCTTGTTGGTGTTACTGCTGGTTGTGATTCATTTGATGCAATAGGATCAACTGTTGTAGGAATTGTTTCAGGATTTTTGGTTGTAATAGTTGTTGAATTCCTTGATCTTAAACTTCATATAGATGACCCGGTAGGTGCGGTCGGAGTACATATGGCTAATGGAATTTGGGGAACTATCGCTGTAGGTTTGTTGTCAAACCCAAACGCACCTGCAAAACTAAATGGATTATTTTATACAGGAAACTTTACTCAATTAGGAATTCAATTAATAGGTTTTGTTGCAGTCGCTTCTTATACGGTTGTGTTTATGACCTTAACGTTCTTTTTGATAAAGAAAACTATTGGTTTACGTGTTTCAAGCGAGGAAGAAATTAAAGGCCTTGATATAACAGAACATGGACTTACAAGTGCTTATGCAGATTTCTTAATGACCGCAAATGCATACAATGACCCAAAAAGTATTGGCACTCCTCCAATAACTGAACCTATCAGTGTAGAAGAAGCTATACCGGTTAAAAAAATCCATCATTCGTCCACTGGAATAAAATTCACCAAAATACAAATCATATTTAAAGAAGAAAAGTTGTATGCCCTTAAAGATGCAATGAGCAAAATTGGAATTATGGGTATGACTGTCGCTCATGTTATGGGCTATGGTCAACAACAAGGTAAAGTAGAATATTATCGTGGTGTAGAAGTAAGAACAGATTTATTACCAAAAGTACAAGTCGATATTGTTGTTTCTAAGATATCTCCACGGACAGTTATTGAAACAGCAAAGAAAGTTCTTTATACAGGTAATATAGGAGACGGCAAAATATTTGTATACGATGTTGAAAACGTTATTAAAGTGAGAACAGGTGAGGAAGGATACGACGCTTTACAAGATGTTGAATAACTTCTTTGTCTAAGATTTTTATCATATAAATTTCGTATGATTATACAAATATTATATATATTTGATTTTATACATTTTACTAACTAAAATTGCCATGTGATTGAATGTATCATCCGCTAATAGATTGATACATTTATTTATCCTTAAGGAGAGATAATATGAAGAACTGTGCAATTGTAGGAATTAACTGGGGAGATGAAGGTAAAGGTAGAATTGTTGACCTATTATGTTCATCTTATGATTATGTGATCCGTTACCAAGGCGGAGGAAACGCTGGTCATACAGTAGTAAACGAAAAAGGTAAGTTTGCTCTTCACCTTATTCCTTCTGGAATATTTCATGACGGAGTAGTCAATATCTTAGGTAACGGAGTCGCTCTTGATCCAGAAAACCTCTATGAAGAAATCGAATCATTAAGAAGTAAAGGTATTAAAGTTACACAAGAAAATCTTAAAATTAGCGATCGTGCTTCAATCTTATTTCCTTGGCATAAAGAACTCGACAGTTTAGAAGAAGAAAGGCTCAAAGATAAAAAATACGGTTCCACTAAACAAGGCATAGCTCCTTTTTATAGCGATAAATATCAAAAGAAAACTGTTCTTCTAGGAGAATTGTTATATTCAAAACATCTCTATGAACATGTTAAAGATATACTTGATTGGAAAAATCTCATTTTAACTGGAGTGTATGGGGCTTCTCCAATTGAATTTGAAGAAATTAAAAAATGGATAGAAGAGTATAAAGAGAAACTTGCTCCATATATTTGCGATACAACAAAACTTTTAATGAAGGCCCAAAAAGAAAACAAAAGCATATTATTTGAAGCCCAACTAGGTTCATTAAGAGATCTTGACTATGGAATCTATCCATACACCACTTCTAGTAATACTTTAGCTAGCTATATCCCAATTGGTTCAGGCTTGCCAACCGCTAAAATTGATGAAATTCTCGGAGTGGTTAAAGCATATTCAACTTGCGTAGGTGAAGGACCTTTCGTTAGTGAATGGAAAGGTAAAGAAGCTGATAAATTACGTGAAGCAGGTATGGAATATGGGGCTAAAACTGGTCGACCAAGAAGAGTTGGACCTATTGACATAGTTGCGACTAAATATGGAGTAGAAGTTCAAAATGCTACTGCAATTGCTCTAACCAAATTAGATGTACTTTCATACATGGATAAAATACCTGTGTGTGTTAAATATAAACTTAATGGTGAAGAAATTGATTATTTTCCATTCCCATCTTTATTAGATGAATGTGAACCTGTTATCGAATATCTTGATGGTTGGAAAGAAGATATTTCTAAAATAAGAAAATGGGAAGACTTACCAAAAAATGCTAAAGTATATGTAGAATACATAGAAAAATGTATAAACTGCCACATCAAATATGTTTCTGTGGGACAAGAAAGAAACGCTTACATTGAAAGGTAACTTATGAGTCAAAACGATAAATATGTTAGTCCGTTTTCCGAAAGATATGCTTCTAAAGAGATGCAATATCTTTTTTCTTCAGATAAGAAATTTTCAACTTGGAGAAAACTTTGGATCGCTCTAGCGGAGTCTGAAAAAGAATTAGGCCTATCTCAAATAACTAATGAGATGATTGAAGAAATGAAGAGTCACATATATGACATTAATTATGACGCAGCTAATAAATATGAAGAAAAATTCCGTCATGATGTTATGGCTCATATCCATGCTTATGGAGACTTATGTCCTAAAGCAAAAGGGATAATTCATTTAGGGGCTACTAGCTGTTATGTTGGTGATAATACTGATATCATCATCATGAAAGAAGCACTATTATTACTTAAGAAAAAACTCGTAAATCTCATTAAAAACCTTGCAAATTTTGCATTTTATTATAAAGATACACCAACTTTGGCCTACACACATTTCCAGGCTGCTCAACCAACTACAGTCGGCAAAAGAGCTTCATTATGGTTACAAGATTTTCTCATTGATTTAGAAGATTTAGACTATGTTGTTAGTTCATTAAAATTACTTGGAAACAAAGGCACTACTGGCACTCAAGCTTCTTTTGTTGAACTATTTAAAGATGAAGAGGCGCCAATTAAACTTGATAAACTTATCGCCAGCAAAATGGGATTTAAAGATACATACCCAGTAAGTGGGCAAACATATACAAGAAAGATTGATTGTCGTATTTATAATGTCCTTAGTTCTATTGCGACTTCCGCAAGCAAAATGACTAACGACATCCGTTTACTACAACACGAAAAAGAAATAGAAGAACCTTTTGAAACTAATCAAGTCGGTTCTAGTGCTATGCCATATAAACGTAATCCTATGCGTTCTGAAAGAATAGCTTCATTATCAAGATATGTAATTAGCAATATGACTAACCCTTATTTCACCGCTTCTTCTCAATGGCTAGAAAGAACATTAGATGACTCTGCAAATAGAAGGATAGTATTAAGTGAAGGATTCTTAGCAACAGATGGAATATTAGATTTATGTATCAACGTTACTGAAGGGCTTGTCGTAAATGAAAAGGTTATCGAGAAGCATCTTAAAGAAGAACTTCCATTTATGATTACCGAGAATATTCTTATGGACCAAGTCAAAGAAGGTGGCAACCGTCAAGAACTTCATGAAGAAATCCGCAAGCTTTCTATTGAAGCAGGTAATAGAGTTAAAAAAGAAGGATTAGATAACGATTTATTTTCTAGAATTTGTGCATCTGATAAATTCAATATTTCTAAAGATAATGACTATTTAAGTCCTAGTAAATATATTGGACTTTGTAGCAAACAAGTGACTTCTTTCTTAAATGAAAAAGTTAATCCAGTTTTAGAAAATAACAAGGATTTGCTTGGAATTACAGTAAAAATCAGCAAATAAGGTGAATAACATGGATAAGATATTAGTTTTAGATTTTGGTGGACAATATAATCAACTTATTGCCCGTAGAGTACGTTCACTTTCTGTCTATGCAGAGATTAAAAACTATGACAAAATCACTTCTCAAGAAATAAGAGAAAACAATTATAAAGGAATTATTTTTACAGGTGGCCCCAATAGTGTTTATGACCCTACTTCACCTCACTACTCAAATGATATTTTAGAATTAGGCATACCAATACTAGGAATTTGTTATGGAGATCAATTACTCGCTTATATGAGCGGAGGAGAGATTGCTAGCGCTAATAATAATAGTGAATACGGAAGAACTAATCTTATCTCTTTAGGTGGCACCATCTTAAAGGGATTACCTAAAGAAAGTATTTGTTGGATGAGTCATACAGACTACATTAAAGAAATTCCACAAGGATTTGTAACAACAGGATATACAGATAGCTGTCCATGCGTTGCAATGGAAAACAATGAAAAGAAACTTTACGGAGTTCAATTCCATCCTGAAGTTACTCATACAGAATATGGTATGAAGATTTTATCAAACTTCATTTTTAATGTTTGTAATTGCACTCCTGATTGGAAGATGGATGATTTTGCAAAATCTTCTATTGAAAAATATAAGAAGGAACTTAAGGATAAGAAAGTATTATTAGCTCTTTCTGGAGGACTTGATTCTTCTGTTGTTGCTCTATTACTCAATAAAGCTATCGGCAAAAACCTTGTTTGTGTCTTTGTTGACCAAGGATTATTAAGAAAAGATGAAGGAGATTATGTTGAAAAAGTATTTAAAAACACTTTCGATGTCAATCTAATTAGAGTGGATGCAAAGGCAAGATTCTTAAACGCTCTTAAAGGCGTTACTGATCCAGAAACTAAACGCAAGATTATTGGAAAAGAATTTATTGAAGTATTTAAGGAAGAAGCAAAGAAAATCGGTAACATCGATGTTCTTTCTCAAGGAACTATATATCCTGATGTTATTGAAAGCGGAAAAGATGCTTCTGCAGTTATCAAAAGTCACCACAATGTTGGAGGTTTACCAAAGGACATCGGCTTTAAAGGTATTGTTGAACCACTAAGAGATTTATTCAAAGATGAAGTAAGACAAATTGGCATCGAACTTGGTTTACCTCATGAACTTGCTTATCGTCAACCATTCCCTGGACCAGGACTAGCGGTAAGAATCATTGGAGAAATTACAGAAGAAAAGATCAAAATTGCTCAAGATAGTGACGCGATATTAAGAGAAGAATTCTTAAAAGCTGGTTTAGATAAAATAGCAAATCAATACTTCACTGTAGTCACTAATACTCAATCAGTGGGAGTAATGGGAGATGCTAGAACTTATGGCTACACTCTTGCCTTAAGAGCGGTAACCACTGATGACTTTATGACCGCTACTTGGACTAAAGTTCCTTATGAAGTATTAGAAAAAATTAGTTCACGTATCACAAACGAAGTAAAAGGTATTAATAGAGTTACCTACGATATTACAAGTAAACCACCTGCCACTGTTGAATGGGAATAGAATGAAAAGAAACATTTGCACACAATTAACTATTGGCTTTCTAATTACATTTATGGGAGGCTTTTGTGATGGTTATACACTCCTTTGTAGAGGGGGCATGTTTAGCTATATGCAAACAGGTAACCTAATTAGATTTTGTATAGCCTTGGCTAATGGTAGTTTTGAATATGGCTTTCTTATTCCTATCGTATGTTTTTGTTTAGGATGCATATTATCAATATTAATTAAAAAGTATAAATACTATACCCATGTAACGTTAATTAGTTTAATTGCTGCATTTATCGGTTGTGGATTTTGTCCTATTGATCATGGATGGAATATAGCAGTTGTATCTTTTCTATCTTTTGTAGGAGCGATGCAATTTCAAGTATTTAATAAATGTCTTAATATCAACTACACTTCGACTATGTGTACAAACAACATGCGCTTATTTTCAAGCAATATTGCACATAAAAACTTTAAGAGTGCTTTATTCTATTTTGCTGTTATTTTAAGCTTCGCTATTGGAGTAGTTATTTCGGTATTTATAACTAAAACAATGAACGCATATGCCATTGCTCCTAGCGCTTCAATATTCCTTATAATCTTAATAATTCTTTTTGTGACAAAAAATGAAGTAACTGTAATAGAAGAATAATCTTTTTATAAGCCTTCTTTATCCAATCTTACTTTTATTATTTGAGGCAATATTTCTGCTTCTTTTTTATTTATTGTACATAAAGCAACCCTTAAACAAGTACTAGTAGGAATTAGATAGACTTTATCTTTATGTAGTAGTTCTGCGGCTTTTTTTGGATTTTTGCATGGAATACAGATAAAGAAGCCTTTTTCATAAGGTAAAGTTCTTAATCCAACTTCTTTAGTCTTGTTTAAGAAAATAGAGCAACGTTCCTCAAGCATTTTACATACTATTTTTATTTCATTTTCGTAGCTATTACGATACTCTTCACTTAAGACTAATTTCTCAATAATGCTCATACCTAATGTTGAAGAATCTGACCATTTAGCTCTGGTTGAAAAGTTGCTCGCATTTTGGAAAGCAACAATCTCTTCTTTAACGTGAGTAAGAGCAACAAGAGCGCCTACTCTTAATCCATATAAGCCAAAAGATTTTGAACCAGAAAAAACGAAGAACGTCATTGCGTTATTTGGTATGTCTTTAAATTTTGAAAACCTATTTCTAATAATATCTTGATCAACATTATAAAAATCAAAATAAGCAACATCCATGATATAGACAAAATCATTATCTGGATTAGTTTTAGCAATAGAGATTAAAGCATCATAATCTTCATCTTTCATACAAAATCCAGTAGGGTTTTCACATGGATCATTAATGATTATAGATATCCGTTTTTGTGCCTTTTTTAATTCATTAATTTTTATTACTAAATAATCAATATCAAATAGACCTTTTTCATTAAATAGATGATACGTGTCTGAATTAAAACCCATTTCTATTCCATAAGTGAGATAGTTTTCCCACATATAATTTGGCAAAAGAATCGTGTCATCTTTATCTATATAATTACTTAATACAAGATTAAGTCCTCCACTTCCTCCAGGAGTAACAATCGAATCTACATAACATTCTTTCTTTATAGTAGAGAGATTCTTTCCAAATAAAGAATATAACACTGCTTCTTTGTATGCAGGTGTACCTAAAGAATCAGTATAAGCAAACTTCTCGCTACTAGATAAATCATTAATCACTTTTTTGACAGAATCAAAAACATATAAAGAGCCATCCTCATTCTTCAACATACCAGTGGTTGAATTAATGGTAGAAGCATCCTCTTTCTTTGCCTTAATTGCTTCCGCTTCAATAGCAAGAATATTGTTATTTAGTATCTTATTCTCGCTTCCTTTTTTGATTATCATGACAATACTTTATATTTAAAAATATAAGAAATAAAATACTTTAAATATGAGTATAACTATAGGAAAAAGAAATAATAAAAAGGAAGGTTTTGCCCTTCCTATAAAAACCGGTAATTATTATTCCCACTCGATTGTAGCAACAGGCTTTGGTGATAAGTCATATAAGACTCTATTAACACCTTTAACTTCGGCTAAGATACGGTTAACAATCTTGTTAAGAATTTCATATGGAATTGGTTCAATTGTAGCACTTGTAGCGTCAACACTATTGACAGCTCTAATGACTACAGGCCATTCATATGTACGTTTATTATCTTTAATACCAGTTGATTTGAAATCTGGAACGATTGTGAAGTATTGCCAAACTTTTCCTTCAAGTCCAGCCTTAGCAAATTCTTCTCTTAAGATAGCGTCAGCTTCTCTAACTGCTTCAAGTCTATCTCTAGTAATAGCGCCGACACATCTAACACCTAAGCCAGGTCCTGGGAATGGTTGACGATATACCATGTTGTGAGGTAAGCCAAGAGCTTCACCAACAACTCTTACTTCATCTTTATATAAGAATTTAACTGGTTCAACTAATTCAAAGTTGAGTTCTGGAGGTAAGCCACCGACGTTGTGGTGAGCTTTAATACCTTTAGATTCAAGGATATCAGGATAGATAGTACCTTGACCTAAGAAACTAATACCTTCAAGTTTCTTTGCTTCTTCAGCGAAGACATCAATGAAGATCTTACCAATAATCTTTCTTTTTGTTTCAGGTTCACTTACGCCTGCTAAAGCATCTAAGAATCTATCAACTGCATCAACATAAATTAAGTTAGCGCCAAGTTCTTCTTTAAATACTTTGATGACTTGTTCTGGTTCACCTTTACGTAATAAACCATGATTGACATGTACACAAGTTAAGTTATTTCCAATAGCTTTAATTAATAAAGCAGCGCATACTGAGGAATCAACACCTCCAGAAAGTGCTAATAATACTTTCTTATCTCCAACTTGTTCTTTAATGGCTTTGATTTGTTCTTCAATGAATTTATCCGCTAATTCTTTAGTGGTAATTCTTTCCATCTTTGGGTCTCTAACATCTGACATATCTATATTTAACTCCTTTCAGAATTTATCTATCCTCACGGAAATACGTTATACCTAATCCCTGAGGTGGTTGAGCGTTCTTCTTATTAAACACGCTCGTCAGGATAAGGACAACAATTGTAGCGATATAAGGAACAATCTTTAAGAATTCTTTTAATGCTGGTCCACTACTTGCAATGCTACCAAAGCTAGGTAATTTAATTAACATAGCAAATAAGAAGCTTGCTCCAATACAAATGCCTGGCTTCCACATAGAGAAGATAACGATTGATAAACATAACCAACCTAAGGCATCGACAGAGTCTGCAACGTTAAATGTACCTTTAAGAACATCTAATTCAAGACATGCTCCACCAATTGCGGCAATAGCAGCACCAACGATTGTTGCTAAATAACGATACTTATTGACATTAATACCTGCAGCATCAGCAGAAGCTGGGTTTTCTCCACAAGCTCTTAAGTTAAGGCCAACTCTAGTTCTTGTTAAGAATATTGCAGCAACAATAGCTATCAATATCGCTAAATAAGCAAATAAGGATTGAGAGAAGAATATTTCTCCAAACCAGTTACCACCCCACTTGAAGTTCTGAGGCACAAATAGAGATTGAATCATTGCGCCAGCTTTAAATACGCGTTTAGTTGAAATTCCTTTAATAAAGAAACAAGCTAAACCTGTAAAGAATGTTGTTAAAGTAAGACCGGTAACGTTATGGTTACATTTTAAAGTGACAGTGAAGAATGAGAAGATAAATCCACCTATCGCGCCAAATAAAATAGCGAATAAAATAGGCATGAATAACACCATGAAAGGATTTAAATCCCCAGGTGTACAGTCAAGATATATTCTTTCACCTAAAATACCACCAAGAGCACCTAAATACATAATGCCAGGAATACCCATGTTTAAGTGTCCTGATTTTTCTGTAATAGTTTCTCCAGTAGCACCAAAAATAAAGACAGCAGAATATTTAATGGAAGCTGCTAAAAATGCGACGAATTGAGCTGCGTTCATAATTATTTGCCCTCCTTAGAATTTGTTTTTTTCTCAGTTGTAGGCTTCTTATTAGGAGCCTTTTTCTTAGTGGTTTCTCCACTAGCTTTCTTAGTATTATTTTCAACTTTTGCAGGTTTTTTATTTGATTTTGAAGATTTTTTAGCTTTTTCAGTAGTTGACTTAGCATCTTCTTTTAATTCTTCTTTTTCAACTGGTTCTTCTATCGCTTCAACTGGTTCTTCATTTGAGTAACCAGTAACAGCGATTGGATCAGTAGCAACCTCTAAAACTTCTTCTTGGCCATTCTTTTTATTGCGTTTAAATAAGCCTTTGAAGTATTCGCCTAAAGGTTGTTTCATCATAACCTTATAGTTAACAAAGAATTCACTAGCAATAACAGCTAAGAAGAAAATACCTGTAATAATTGGTGAGAAGTAATCTTTCTCAATACCAATATTACTTGCAGCCCAATAACTACCTCTAGAGAAGAAAGCAGTTAACCCGCTGTATAAGATAATTTGGCTTGGCTTAAAGCTAGCAAGCCATGCAATAAGAACACCAGTAAATCCTCGTCCGCCAGCGATATCTTTATTTAAGGAAGAGATGGAGTTGCCACTAACAAGTAAGAATCCAACTAAACCACAGATAGCGCCGCTAAGAATCATAGTTCTAATAATAACTTTTTTAACATTAATACCAACGTATCTAGCGGTGTTAACTGATTCACCTACTACAGCAATTTCATAACCGTGTTTAGTTTTCTTGATGTAAACAATAATTAAGATTGCTACAACAACAACAAAAATTAAAGCGAATAAATAATCAACACCAAATAGTTTTGGAAGCACGCCCCTAGTTAAAGTACCAAATTGTTGGCTTCCTCCTGGGTTCCATATATTAATAAAGATAGCAATTAAACCAACGGCAATATAGTTCATCATTAAGGTGAACAATGTTTCATTAGTGTTAAAGAGTGCTTTAAATATTGCTGGGATAACCCCCCAAAGAATACCTGCGGCAATAGAGCCTAGTAATGAAATAATAATAATTAGTGCATCTGGCATTGCGGTCATAGCTAAGAATTTAACTATACCTGCGCACGCTAATGCTCCGACAAGAATTTGTCCTTCACCACCAATATTCCAGAACTTCATTTTAAAGGCAAGGGATAACCCTAAAGCAACTAGGATGTATAATCCAAAGTTAAATAAGAATTCCATTGTTCTAGCTGGAATAGCTGGGTTAACAACACCTAAGAACATTTGTTTATAGAATTCTCCAAATGTATTAGGCTTAAAGATTGTACATAAAATACCAGCAATTAAAAATGCAGATAAAATACCACCGACTTTAATTAGCCAGTACTTTGTTTTTGAAATGTCTAATTTTCTAGAAACGTGGAATGGGAGAGAAAATCTATGTTGTTTCTTAGTATCATCTAGTCTCATTGTTCTTTCCTCCCTTTAGTCATTAATAATCCAATTTCTTCTTTAGTGACCTTAGTTGGATCAACAATATCAGCAACTTTACCACCGCTTAAAACTAAGATACGATCACATAAAGCCATGAGAACATCAAGGTCTTCTCCTACGAAAAGCACTGCAGTTCCCTTTTCTTTTTGTTGATTTAATAAGTCATAAATTAAATATGATGAGTTAATATCAAGTCCTCTAACAGGATAAGCTGCCATAAAGACTTTTGGGGAAGAAGAAATTTCTCTACCCACTAAAACTTTTTGAATATTACCACCACTAAGTTTTCTTACTTGAGTGTTAACGCCTGGAGTAACAACTTCGAGTTCGTTAACAATATCATTTGCTAAGGTTTCTGGTTTCTTACGATCAACGAAGATACCTTTACCTTTTCTATAGCTTCTAAGCATCATGTTATCAACAAGGTCCATAGAACCAACTAAGCCCATTCCTAAACGGTCTTCAGGAACGAAGCTTAATTTGATACCTAAGTCTCTAATTTCTAACGGAGTCTTGTCTTTTAAGTCAATGATTTCATCTTCATAGAAGATAATTTCACCATTATTAACCATAGCGGTAATTTGTTTATTGTTATATTTAGAAAGGTCTAAACGTTGTCCATGGGCATCATGGAAATATCCTTCTTTAGACATTTCTCTAATTTGCTTTGGAGTATGATGATATAAAGTAACTGGTTTTTCTCTTTTTGGATTATGGAAAATCATTTCACCTGTTTTATATTTTCTAAGTCCTGCGATAGCATCTAATAATTCTTTTTGTCCACTACCGGAGATACCAGCAACACCTAAGATTTGTCCACTCTTTAAAACGAAAGAGACTCCGTCAAGTGCAATAGTGTTATCTGGATTAACGACTGTAAGATTTGAAATGAATAATCTATCTTCAACTTTTTTAACTACAGGTCTTCTAATTTGAAGGTCAACTTTACGGCCAACCATCATATCTGTTAATTGTTTTTCATTTGTTTCACTAGTCTTAACAGTTCCGATATATTCACCTTTTCTAAGAACAACTACTTGGTCACTAATTTCCATAACTTCATTAAGTTTATGAGTAATGATAATGACGGTTTTGCCTAATTCTCTCATGTTTCTTAAAACATCAAATAATGCTTTAATTTCTTGAGGAGTAAGAACAGCGGTAGGTTCGTCTAAAATTAAAGTATCAACACCACGATATAAAGCTTTAACAATCTCAAGAGTTTGCTTTTGAGAAACGCTCATATCGTAAACTTTTTGATAAGGATCAACGTGGAATCCGTATTTTTCACTAATATTTTGAATTCTTTCCGCAGCACCTTTTAAATTATAACCACGGCTTCTTCTAGCATATCTTTTATATCTTTTGATAATAGCTTTCCTTTCTTTATCGGAAAGCTCACTATTATTTCTTGCTGCAGCAATTTTTTCTGCAGCTTTTTCTTTTTGATCTTTATTAAAGAGTTTATAGTCCTTCTTAGTTAAACCAAGAAGAATATTTTCAGTAGCGGTAAAAACATCAACTAACTTGAAATGTTGATGAATCATGCCAATTTTTAAACTAAATGCATCATGAGGTGAATTAATTTCGACTTCTTTACCTTTAACATAAACCTTACCAGCATCTTGTTTATAGATACCTGCGATGATGTTCATTAAAGAAGTCTTACCACTACCATTTTCACCAAGTATTGAATAAATCTTACCTTCTTCTAAAGAAAAAGAAATGTCATGATTAGCCAACACTTTTCCGAATGATTTAGTAATATTTTCAAATCTGATTGCTTCCATAAAATAAAATAAGAGGCTTACTGGCCAAAACCAGTAAGCCTATAAAATTTAATTATAATTCAATACCAGCGATGTTGAGATCGAAGTAAGGAGCGCTACGGAAGTAGCTTTCTGCGAAGTATGTAATACCTCTATCAGCATCTGTAACAATTACTTCTGTTTCGCCAGTCCATGTACCGTCATCGATAACATCTGCTAAGTAAGAAGTAACGTGGCCGTCTTCAGTAACAAGGCCTGGTTTTTGTTCATTAACTGTGAATTTAGAAGTATCAAAGATTTCAATACCACCATTACGGACTCTAGCTTCCATTAATTCAACTTCTTCCATGTAATCAACTAATCTATCAGCGTCATTAGTTAAGTTAGCCCAGTTAATATTGTATTCAACGGAACCAGTTTCCATTGTACCTGCCCAGTTATGGTTGAGTTCGCCTTCAATATCTGTGCCATTGTAGACTGCTTCAACGACTGCTTTGTAGTATGGAGCCCAGTTAATACGGCTGTAAGCTAAATATGTATTTTCACAGTCATCACCAGTTTCGATGTTATATGTAACGTTTGGAACGCCTGCGAGCTCACATGCTGTTGGAGCACCCATTGAGTCAGCGTGTTGTGAAATTAAGGCAGCACCTTCTTGGATTAAGTTATTTGCAGCACTGTTTTCTGCATCTGGATCATACCAAGAGTTAGTGAATTGGACTTTCATAGAAACTTTAGTTGGATCAACTTCGTGATTGCTTAATGCTTCACGGAGTCCTAAGAACCATGATGTATAACCTGATTTAACTTCAGCGTATGGGAATGCACCGACATAACCAACCATGCATTCGCCAAAGTTATCTTTATTAGCATTTGCTTGTTGTTCAAATAATTTTAAACCAGCAGCATAACCTGCCATGAATCTACCTTCATAAATAGATGCAAAAGCGTTATGGTAGTTATCTAAATTTTCATTGACAGTTGTTTTAGTACCTGTAGCGTGGCAGAAGTGAACATCTGGATGTAATTTTGCTTCTGCTAACATATATGGGTCATGACCGAAGCTATCTGCAAAGATAACGTTACATCCCTTAGCAATTAAGTCTTCACAAGCTTCTGCACAAGCAGAATCTTCATTAATACCAGTTAATAAGCAATTGTCTTCAAAAATAACTTTATCACCTAAATCTACAACGGCTTCTCTTAATGCTGTAATGAAGTTAGCGTCATATGTTGAGCTATCATCGTGTAAGCAAATTAAACCAATTTTAACAGGTTGTTTTTCTTCACTTGGATCAGCACTTGGTTCAACTGAAGGTTCAACGCTTGGTTCAACTGATGGTGCAACACTAGGTGCAACTGATGGTTCAACACTTGGGTTAACGCTTGGATTAACGCTTGGTTGTGTAGATGGGGTATCCCCACCTCTACAAGCCATTAATGTAAGAGCTAAGCCAGAAAGAACTAATAAACGTAAATTTCTTTTCATTTTTGTTTTTCCTCCTAATTCTTTAAAAATAAAAATGAGCTTCCTATAATTGGAAGCCTCTACATTAAATTAATGAGGAAATACACAAACGGTTATTTCAACTATTAATTTATTCGTAGTGCTAGATTAAGGTCTAGCGTAGAGACTACCCACCAATTAGGGAATTATACGAATGTCGACATCTCTATCGACACGAGTATTATAAACGATTAATAACTACTTGCAAGAGGAAAAAACACTTTTTTGAAAATAAATAAAATGACCTTCTAAAATCCAAAAAAGACAAATTATTCTTAGTTTAAAAAATATAAGTTAAAATACAATTCATTAAAAAGAATAAAAAGAGATGAGTTCTACTAACTTTTGTCAATTATTTACCGCTTAATTTAAATTAAGTATCACTACAAAAGAATATAACGAATTATAAAATATCCAAATTCTTTATGTATTTTCCTAAATAAAATTTATTTATATGTATACGCGTATTACGTTAAAATATTAATATAAAGGAATTTTATATATGCGTAAAACAAAGGTTATTTGCACTATTGGGCCAAGTAGTGATGATGAAGAAGTACTTATCCAAATGGCTAAAGCCGGAATGAATGTTGCTAGATGTAACTTTTCTCATGGCGATCACGAACAACATAAAGCAAGAATGGACATGATTAAGAAAGTTAGAGAAGAACTCAATCTTCCTATCGCCATCATGTTAGACACTAAAGGACCTGAATATCGTATTGGTCTATTCAGAGAAAATGAAGTTTATTTACAAAAAGGTGACTCATTTGTATTTACTACTGAGGATGTTTTAGGTGATAAGGATAAAGTATCTGTTAGTTACAAAAAATTACCAGAAGAATTAGAAGTGGGAGATAGAATCTTAGTTAACAATGGGCTAGTAATATTTGAAGTTACTCAAATTGATGGACCTAATATTGTGACCACTATTATTGAAGGCGGTAAATTATCAAACCGTAAATCAATGAGCTTCCCTAATAAACACTTAAAACAAGAATTCCTTTCTGAACACGATAAAAAAGATCTTTTATTTGGTATTGAGAATGATGTTGACTTCATTGCCGCTAGCTTCGTTAGCTGTAAAGAGGATATGCTCCTTATGAGAGATTTCTTAAACGCTAATGGTGGCGAAAACATCGAAATTATTGCAAAAATTGAAAATAGACACGGTGTTAACAATATTAAAGAGATCTGTGAAGTTGCTGATGGCATCATGGTAGCTAGAGGTGACTTAGGTGTTGAAGTTCCTTTCATTGAAGTTCCTTCAATTCAAAAGAGATTAATTAGACAATGTAGACTCATGGGTAAGGTAGTTATTACCGCTACTGAAATGCTTGAATCAATGAGCGTTAACCCTCGTCCTACTAGAGCAGAAATCTCTGACGTCGCTAACGCTGTATATGATGGAAGCTCTGCAATTATGCTTTCTGGAGAATCAGCAAACGGTAAATATCCAGTAGAAGCTACTAGAACAATGGCAGAGATTGCTGAATTCACTGAAAAACAAATCAACTACGCTAAAGGCTTTAGAGAAACAGAATTTGAAATTAGAAATGCTGTCGACGCAGTTAGCCACGCTACATGTGAAATGGCTATGGATGTTAAAGCTAAAGCAATTGTATGTTCTTCTATTTCAGGATCTACAGTTAAGATGGTTGCAAGATTTAGAAGCCCTGTTGATATCTTAGGTGTTACTACTAACGAAAAAGTTTGGTATAAATTAGCATTATCTTGGGGTGTTACTCCAGTTATGACAGGTACATATAACCACACTACTCCAATGTTAAATAATGCTTTATTCTTAGCGGTATCAACATTCAAATTACAAGCTGGTGATTACGTCATTATTACTGGTGGTAGCGTGGGTGCTAGAAAAGGTTCAACTGACTTAATTAAGTTGGACGTTGTATCATAAGAAACAAACAAAAACATGATGATTCGCCATCATGTTTTTTTGTGCAAATTATACGTAAATCTAGGAAAAACCTTATAAATCTTGAATATTTACTATTCTTCGAAGACTGGTTTTCCGTTAGTGAATGATTTAATAATTGCAGCGCTTACTACTGGAACATTCTTAGCTTCAATTAGTTTTCTACCGCCCTGGAAACTCTTTTCAATGGCAGCGCAGAAACCAACACATTTAGCTCCACCTTTTTCACATAGATTAATTAATCCAATAGCGGCGTTACCCATTGCTAGGAAGTCATCTACAATTAAGATTCTTTCATCTTTAAGAATGTAGTTTTTAGCAACAGTAACGTTAGAGACTGTTCCTCTAGTAAAGCTTCTAACTTCTTCTTGATAGATATTGTCATCAACAATTTGAGATTTACTCTTTTTAGCAAATACCATTTTTACTCCAAGTCTTAAAGCGACGGAATAAGCAATTGGAAGACCACTAGTTTCAATGGTTAATACTTTATCGATTTTAGTGTCTTTAAATTGTTCGACAAAATAATCAGTAATTTGCTCAATAACTTCTGGATCAACTTGATGATTTATGAAGGAATCAACTTTTAAAACTTCATCGTTTAAAACTCTTCCTTTTTCTAAAATTACTTTCTCTAGTTGCTTCATATTTAATTACCTCAATTTCATTATAATATTTATTTAAAAAATATTTCATATTTACTCACTCTTTTTTATAATTATTTTGCACGAGGTACTTATCACATGAACTTAAAAGATTTTATCGCGATTAGAGAAGGCTGGCCTAAAGAAGGCATCTCTTTTAAAGACATCACTCCACTTCTTCAAAATGCTAGTGCATTCCAAGAAGCAGTTAATCAATTAATTGAACCTTTCAAAAACTTAGGCATTACTAAGATATTATGTGCAGACGCTAGAGGGTTTATCTTCGGCGCTCCTGTTGCATTAGCTTTAGGAGCAGGCTTATCAATTGCTAGGAAGCCAAACAAACTACCTTTTGTTGAATTTAGTAAAAGCTACGACCTCGAATATGGATCAAATACTTTACAAGTTGCTCCTGGTGCAATCAATAAAGGCGATAAAGTCCTAGTGGTTGATGATTTATTAGCTACTGGAGGAAGCGCTAAAGCATTAACAGACTTATGTAAAGATGCTGGAGGCGAAATTGTTGGATATTCATTTGTTATCGAATTAACCGGCCTACATGGTAGAGATATTCTTGATGACGTTCCAATGATTTCATTAATCCAATACGAATTCTAAATTGAAGTGAACTTACTCGGCAATTGAATAACCAAACATCTGGGTTATGAGTTGGTTGATTAACCCTTCCAATTCATATCCACTTGGGTAGTTCCTACCCGATATCCCTACATTCCCAGCTTTACCATTCCAATTCAAATAATCTTCATTTAAAAACTGGTCTGTTACAGGAATATATTCTCTTTTTGGATTAGATAATCCTTGTAGAGGTATTGGAAAATAAGTATGTTTCTCTTGTTGATATAATCTCATAATATTGAACGCTCCGACTGCGTCAGCATTATAAATATCTTCTCCATCTTTGAATAAACCGCGATGTTTTCTTTGTTTTTTGTTGTAATAATCTTTTGACACATGCAAGGCTTTAGGAGATACTCCTGAAGAATATGATTCGCGGCAAATAATTAGTTCTATACCATTTAATTTCAATTTATAAGAAAGCAGTTCATAGATACGAGAAAAACATATAGAACGAATATTTTGATTATATCGATGTTTCTCTTTGTTGTTTTTAAACTGCTTATCTTGATTAAGAATACCGGAAACATCTCCGATTATCACTTTAGAGATATCGTGATTTAAACAGTAATCAACGATATATTTACTTGCACGATGGAGGATGAGATTAATCCTTTTGTTTTTAAGCTCATATAAATGCTTAATCCTTTTAGTGGTTTCTCCTTTCTTATGATTTGGATAACACTTATCGAACTTTGACTGATAGCAAGCAATCGTTTTTGAAAAATAGTAATTGCTATTGAGAATAGAAGCACCTGAGACAATAAAAGATGATCCCTTATTGTCATAGACTGTTAACAGGTTTTTTGTTCCAATATCAATACTTATATAATGTTTGTTATCTTCTTTTAGAGGTTTATTTTCTTTTTCATATATCAAACTTACTTTGTATTTGTTTTTGTCGATATATGAGAATTCGATTTGTTTGATGATATTAAATGACTTTCTTAGTTTGATATAAAAGAATTGATCAGTGATTTGATATTTTTCCTTGAGATGGGTTTTTAAAGATTTGGGGATAGAAAAACGAATATTGTTATCAATTACTTTGATACCACCGGAAAGATATTTGAAATTAGAATGGGTTCCATCTTTCTTATAATAGGGAGGATGAGGCTCTCCGTCTTTTTCTTTTGAATCCTTTTGTTTACACTTATATTTCCACTCCTCATGAAGAGTAAAATAACTCTTCCAAGCTTCATCTAATCTCGCAAGAACATCTTGACTAGTTTGGCTAGGGAGAGATTTATACCAAATGTTATCTTTTAATCGCTTTTTTTGATCATACCAATCAGGGATAGAGTCAAAACCAAGAGTCTTATATTCATTTCTTTCAT